>Ga0194131_10001512_pt1 | contig 39713 bp, 40 predicted proteins | sample TA2KigO120mmetaG_FD_148631 | JGI IMG/M metagenome (GOLD analysis project Ga0194131, IMG submission 148631) | Freshwater microbial communities from Lake Tanganyika, Tanzania - TA2015053 Kigoma Offshore 120m | ecosystem: Environmental > Aquatic > Freshwater > Lake | place: Tanzania: Lake...
TGTACGGGGGGGGGCGATCGAGCAGCGCCGTTGAACGAAGGGGGGTAGTCACATGGCCGAGCGTTTGCCAGAGGCGACGAACCAGCCGCGATCGGCGCGCGAGCGTCGTCGTCTCCATTTGTGCGCGGCCGGCGGCACCGATCTGCGATCGTCATACGAGGGCATCGGCGCCGAACTCAAAGCGGTGCGGCTTCGGCACAACCTGCGTTTGAGCGATGTCGCCGCCAAGCTGCGCATCCGCGAGGTCTATCTCGCGGCGATCGAAGAAGGCCGGTTCGTCGACCTGCCGGGTCCGGTGTACGCGACTGGGTTCGTCCGCACCTACGGTGAGTTTATCGGCTTCAACGGCGACGATTGCGTCACTCAGTTAAAGCGCGAAGACAGTGCGAGCGAACGCACGACCAAGCTCAATTTTCCGATCCCTTCCAACGAGAGCCGCCTGCCCGGCCGCGAGTTGCTAGCGGTCTCGCTGGCGATCGCTATCGGTCTCTACGCGGCGTGGTACTACGGCTCGAACGCCGACCGCGTCCGCGTCGAAGGTGTGCCGGCGGTTCCCGAGCGCCTGATGGCGGGAACCGCTGAAACGTCGACCGAGGGCAAGTCGGCCGCGCCGGCACGCAGCGAGGCGGCCGCGCAGGCACGTAGCGAGGCGGCCGCGTCGGCACGCAGCGAGGCGGCGATCGGCAGCGCGACCGCGGCCAAGCCGACGGAGACCGCCGCGCTCAAACCCGCGGAACCGGTCAAGCCGACCGTGCCCCCAGCCGTGAAGCCGACCGATGCTGGCGCGACCAAATCGATCGAGACGACCATCAACAAACCGGTCGAAGCGGCGACGGTCAACAGACCGATTGAAACGGCGACCAGAAAACCGGTCGACCCGACGGCATCGCGCCCAGTGGTGACAGCTGGTGCCAAGCCGCCCGCGTCGGGCGATGAGGCGGGGATCGCGGCGCGCCGCCCCGGCGCGGCGCTGGTCCGGTCCGACGAGGGCGGGCACGATCGGCTCGCAGCCGTTCCGACTGTGCCCGAATCGCGCACGCCGGCGAGCGGCGGCTATGTCCCGCAGGTCTTGGGTGCGGTCGGCGCCTCGCGCGTCACCCTCATCGCCAAAGTCGACAGCTGGGTGCAAATCCGCGGTACCAACAGTGAGCTCCTCCTCACCCGCGTGCTCCGCGCCGGCGACAGGTACCATGTCCCCAACCGCACCGGACTGATTCTCATGACCGGCAATGCCGGCGCGATCGAGGTCGCGGTCGATGGCAAGTCGCTGCCGCCGCTCGGCCCCGTCGGCGAGGTCCGTCGCGACGTCTCGCTCGATCCCGACGAGCTCTTGAAGGGCGCCGCTGCTAACTAGCTCGTCATGGCCGGCGAAGGACAGCCATCGACACCTTTTCTTGTTCGCTGTAGATGGCCAGGACTCGGCCTGCGGCCGCCCCGGCCATGACGTCGAAGAGGGTAGCGGCTTAGCATCCGGAAAAGCGCTTTAGCCGCAATTTCCTTGCGCGCGCCGCCCGTGTTATGGAAGGTGGTACGACGCCCGCGAGCCCGGGCGTCTTCGTTTTCGATCTGCGACGAGCCCGATCGCGCGCCATGAGCGTTCGCCCCTACCGCGACATCCAGCGACGGAAGTCGCGCCAGATTCGCGTCGGTTCCGTCCTCGTCGGCGGCGATGCGCCGATCACGGTCCAGTCGATGACCAATACCCCGACCGCCGACGCGGCCGCGACCATCGCCCAGGTCCGCGCCCTCGAGGCGGCCGGCGCCGACATCGTCCGCGTCTCGTGCCCGGACGTCGAATCGACCGCGGCACTCGCGGCCATCGTCAAGGCGGCGACGGTGCCGATCGTCGCCGACATCCACTTCCACTATAAGCGCGCGATCGAGGCGGCCGAGGCCGGCGCCGCGTGCTTGCGCATCAACCCCGGCAATATCGGCGCGGCCGCGCGCGTCCGCGAGGTCGTGCAAGCTGCCAAGGACCATGGCGTCAGTATGCGGATAGGCGTCAACGCCGGCTCGCTCGAGCGCGACCTCCTGGAAAAATACGGCGAGCCGTGCCCGGCGGCGATGGTCGAGAGCGCCTTGAACCACGCCCGCATCCTCGAGGACCACGACTTCGTCCAGTTCAAGATCAGCGTCAAGGCGTCCGACGTGTTCCTGGCGGTCGCCGCCTACCAGGAGCTCGCCGCCGCCTGCGACTATCCGCTCCACTTGGGCGTCACCGAAGCGGGCGGCTTCATCACCGGTTCGGTCAAGTCGGCGATCGGGATCGGCTCGCTCCTGTGGGCCGGGATCGGCGACACGATCCGGGTGTCGCTCTCGGCCGACCCGGTCGAAGAGATCAAGGTCGGCTACGAGATCCTGAAGGCGCTCGGACTCCGCCGCCGCGGCGTCACCGTGGTCGCGTGCCCGTCGTGCGCTCGCCAGGCGTTTCCGGTGATCAAGACCGTCGAGACGCTCGAAAAGCGCCTAGCGCACATCACGACTCCGCTCACGCTGTCGGTGATCGGCTGCGTCGTCAACGGCCCCGGCGAAGCGCGCGAGACCGATATCGGCTTGACCGGCGGGGGCCAGGGCACCCATCTCGTCTACTTGAGCGGCTTCGCCGATCACAAGATCACCGACGCCCAGCTGGTCGATCACCTAGTCGATCTGGTCGAAAAGAAAGCGGCCGAACTCGAAGCCGGCTCCGCGCTCGCCGCCCGCGTCTCTTAGCCACGGAGTTTGCCTGTGACCTCGCTGCAGCCGGTGCGTGGGACGCACGACCTATTACCGGAGGATAGCCGCCGCCACCGCCACGTAGTCGAGCGCGCGCGCACGATCGCCGAACGCTACGGTTACGCCGAGATCGCGACGCCGATCTTCGAATTTTCCGAGGTGTTTCGCCGCACCCTCGGCGAGACCTCCGACGTCGTCACCAAGGAGATGTACACGTTCGTCGATCGCGGCGGCGAAGAGGTGACGCTCCGGCCCGAATACACCGCCGGGATCGCGCGCGCCTTCATCTCGGGCGGCTTGAAGCAGCACCTGCCGCTCAAGTTTTTCGGCGCCGGGCCGATGTTCCGCTACGAACGGCCCCAGAAGGGGCGGCTGCGCCAGTTCCATCAGATCGACGTCGAGCTATTGGGCGTCGCCGAGCCGGCGGGCGACATCGAAGTGATCGCGCTCGCCGCCGATATCCTGGCCGAGTTGGGCGTGATCGGGCACTGCACGCTCGAGCTCAACTCGTTGGGCGATCCCGACAGCCGCGCCGCCTACCGCGAGGCGCTGGTCGGCTACCTCGCGCCCCGCCGCGCGCGCCTTTCGGCCGACAGCCAGGCGCGGCTCGATCGCAACCCGCTCCGCATCTTGGATTCCAAGGACGATGGCGACCGCGCGATCGTCGCGCAAGCGCCCGACATCCTCGCCCATCTGACCCCGGCGGCGGCCGCGTTCTTCGCCGCCGTGCGCGCCGGCCTCGACACCCTGGGCATCGCTTATCGGGTCAACCATCGCCTGGTACGCGGCCTCGACTACTACACCCACACTGCGTTCGAGTTCACCACGACCGCGCTCGGTGCCCAGGGCGCGGTGATCGCCGGCGGCCGCTACGACGGCCTGATCGAGACCATGGGCGGGCCGGCGACGCCGGGCATCGGCTGGGCCGGCGGGGTCGAGCGCCTGGCGCTCTTGTGCCAGGCTTATCCGCCGGCGCCGCGACCGCTCGCCTTGATTCCAATCGGCGCCGCGGCCGAAGCGGCGGTGGCCAAGCTCGGGCAACAGCTCCGGCGCGTCGGCCTCGCCGTCGACATCGGCTATAGCGGCAACCTGTCGCGGCGCATGAAGCGGGCCAATAAGATCAACGCGCGAACGGCCGTGATCGTCGGCGACACCGAACTCGCGCGCGGCATCGCCACCGTGCGCGATCTCCACACCGGCGCGCAGCGCGAGGTGCCGCTCGCCGAGCTGCCGGCGGCGCTGAAGCCCGGGCCGGCTTCGGCGCGATGATTGCCGCGGCCAAGCTCGACGCGGTCCGCACCCGGTTCTGGTCGCTCCAGGCGCAGCTCGCCAATGCGGCCATGCTGCCGCGCGAGGAGTTCGTCCGCGCCGCCCGCGAGCTCTCGGACCTGACGCCGATCGTCGCCGAGATCGACGCGCTGCAGAAACTGCAGGCCGAGATCGCCGGGCTCGAGGAGATCGTCGCCGATCCCGCCGCCGATGCCGAGATGAAGGGCATGGCGCAGGACGAGCTGCAGGGCCTCAAGACCCGCCTGCCCGAGGCCGAACGCAAGCTCCTGATGCTGTTGATCCCCAAGGACGAGGCTGACGAAAAGAGCGCGATCCTCGAAGTGCGGGCTGGGACCGGGGGCGATGAAGCAGCGCTGTTCGCCGGCGATCTCTTCCGCATGTACCAGCGCTACGCCGAGGCCAAGGGCTGGAAGTTCGAAGTCCTCGATACGGCGCCGACCGACCTGCACGGATTTCGCGAGGCGACCGCCTCGATCTCGGGCCGCGGCGTGTTCGCGCGCCTCAAATTCGAGTCGGGCGTGCACCGTGTGCAGCGGGTGCCGGTGACCGAGGCGAGCGGCCGCATCCATACCTCGGCGGCGACGGTGGCGGTGCTGCCCGAGGCCGAGGAGGTCGACATCAAGATCGACGACAAAGATCTGCGCATCGACGTGTTCCGCGCTCGCGGACCGGGCGGGCAGTCGGTCAACACCACCGACAGTGCCGTTCGCATCACCCACATTCCGACCGGGCTCGTCGTCAGCCAGCAGGACGAAAAGTCGCAGCACAAGAACAAGGCCAAGGGGCTCAAGATCCTGCGCGCGCGGCTCTACGAGCGCGAGCGTCAACAGCGCGACCAAGAGCGTGCGGCGCTGCGCAAGAGCCAGGTCGGCACCGGTGATCGTTCCGAGCGGGTCCGGACCTACAATTTTCCGCAGAACCGCGTCACCGATCACCGCGTCAACGTGACCGTGCACGACATCGAAAAATTCCTGGCCGGCGAGGCGCTCGATCAACTGATCGAGCCGCTCATCACCGACGACCATGCGCAACGCCTGGCGCAGCTCAATGCCGATGGCTGAGGCGGCGGCGTCCGCGGCCGGCGCGACGATCGCGGTCGCCGACGCGATCGCTGCCGCCCAGCGCGCATTCGCCGCGGCCGGTCTGCCGACGCCGCGGCTCGATGCCGAGCTTTTGATCGCCCACGCGCGCGGCTGCGCGCGGGCCGAACTCGCGTGGCGCCGGCGCGAGCCGCTCGCGGCCGAAACCCGAACCGCGATCGCCGCGCTGGTCGAACGCCGCCTCCGGCGCGAGCCGGTCGCGCGCATTCTCGGCAGCCGCGACTTCTGGGCGCACCGCTTCGCGTTGAGCCCGGCGGTCCTCGACCCGCGGCCGGAAACCGAGACGCTGGTCGAAGCTGCGCTGGCGCATATGACGGATGCGGGCCGCTCCTACCGGATCCTCGATCTCGGCACCGGCTCGGGCGCGCTCTTGGTGAGTCTGCTCGCGGAACGACCGCGCGCGACTGGCGTCGGCATCGACATCGAGGCCGCAGCGGTCGCGATCGCGGCGGCGAACGCCGCGGCGGCCGGGGTTGCGCCCCGCGCCCGCTTCGTCGTCGGCGACTGGGGCGCGGCGCTCGCCGCGCGGTTCGACGTCGTCGTCTGTAACCCGCCCTATGTCGCGCAGCCCGACCTCGACCGGCTCGCACCCGAAGTCGGGTACGACCCGCGCCGGGCGCTCGACGGCGGCTGCGACGGCCTCGACGGCTATCGCCAGCTCGCGCCGGCGACGCCGGCGCTGCTCGCCCGGGGCGCGGCCGCGTTCGTCGAACTCGGATTCGGCCAGCGCGACGCAGTGGCGGCGCTGTTCGCGGCCGCCGGCGCCCGTGTCGTCGCCGTGCATGCCGATCTCGCCGGGATCGACCGTTGTCTGGTCGTCGGCGCCGAGACGCCCCGAAAGGCGAAAAAAAGGATTGGATTTGGCGCGCCGCCGGTCTAGCTTTTGCGGGTGACCTAAGGACACCGCCGGGGGGCGGAGAAGTCCAAGAGGAATCCTTCCACGAGAATATCGCTGGGCACTCCGTCGGGACCGGCGTGTTGCGTTCGGGAGTCCTAAAATGGGGGCCGCGTGAACAAGTTCGATATGAAGCATGGGATGAACCCGCGTCGCCATCGCAACGGGCGCAACAACGGCAAGCGCTCGTTCGGTCCGAGCAACAACCGGAGCTACGAGAGCAACGGTCCGGACGTCAAGGTTCGCGGTACTGCCAATCAGATTTTCGACAAGTATCTCGCGCTCGCGCGCGATGCCACCGCGGCCGGCGACCGCATCTCAGCCGAGGCCTACTACCAGCACGCCGAGCACTATTACCGCATGTTCATCGGCACGATCGATGGGCCGCGTCAGCAAGGCCCGCGCAGCAACGATCCCTCGATTCCGCCGCCGAACGACCCGTCGATGCCGCCGACGCAGCCGGGGCCGATTCAAGCCGACCATGCGCGCGACGGTTCGGGCGGCGACTACAACGTTCAGCCGCAGCACAACGCCGCACCGGAAACGCAACCGCACTGAACGCGGCGCGCCGCTCGAAAAATGCCAAGGGCCGCCGTTGTGCGGCCCTTGTGTTGTAAAGCGGCAACACTATATACGAAGAACGTACCGGCTCGTTGACGGGCGGTGCGTCGACGCGTGCCTGGCAAACAGGGCGCAAGGAGCGGATCGATGGACATCAATCGCTACACCGAGCGATTGCGGGGGTTCATTCAGTCGGCGCAGGGCTTGGCGCTTCGCTCGGGCCATCAGCTCTTCGCCCCCGAACACCTTCTCAACGTCCTGGTCGACGACAAGGACGGGCTGGCGGCCGCGCTGATCGGCGCCGCCGGCGGCCGTGTCGATCAGGTGCAGGCGCGGGTCCGTGCTGCGCTCGACAAGCTGCCCAAGGTCGAAGGCGGCGGCGCCGGCCAAGTCTACCTGGCGCCGGAAATCGCCCGCCTGTTCGAGGCCGCCGAGGAGCTGGCGCAGGGAGCCGGCGATGGCTTCGTCACTGCCGAGCGGCTCCTGCTCGCCCTCGCCCTCGCAACCGGCACGCCGGCGGCGCAGATCCTCAAAGATGCCGGCGTCAGCCCGCAGGGGTTGAACGCGGCCATCAACGACGTGCGCAAGGGGCGCAAGGCCGACAGCGCCAGCGCCGAGGATACCTACGAAGCGCTCAAGAAATACGCGATCGACCTCACCCAGCGCGCGCGCGAAAACAAGCTGGACCCGGTGATCGGTCGCGACGAGGAGATTCGGCGCACCATCCAAGTGTTGTCGCGCCGCATCAAGAACAACCCGGTGCTGATCGGCGAGCCGGGCGTCGGCAAGACCGCGATCGTCGAGGGGTTGGCACAACGAATCGTCAACGGCGACGTGCCGGAGACGTTAAAGAACCGGCAACTTATGGCGCTCGATTTAGGCGCGATGGTCGCCGGCGCCAAGTTCCGCGGCGAGTTCGAGGAGCGTCTGAAGGCGGTGTTGGCCGAGATTCAAGCCGCCGGCGGCGAGGTCATCCTGTTCATCGACGAGCTGCACACGCTGGTCGGCGCTGGCGCGGCCGAAGGCGCGATGGATGCCTCGAACCTGTTGAAACCCGCACTCGCGCGCGGCGATCTCCACTGCATCGGCGCTACGACGCTCGACGAATACCGCAAGCGCGTCGAAAAGGATGCTGCGCTCGCGCGCCGGTTCCAGTCGGTTTACGTCGCGCCGCCCACGGTCGAAGACACCGTCTCGATCCTGCGTGGGCTCAAGGAAAAGTACGAACTTCACCACAAGGTCCGCATCACCGACGGCGCGATCGTCGCCGCGGCGACGCTCTCGAACCGATACATCACCGACCGTTTCCTGCCCGACAAGGCGATCGACCTGGTCGACGAGGCAGCGAGCCGGCTGCGCATGGAGGTCGACTCCAAACCCGAGGAGATCGACGAACTCGATCGCCGCATCATCCAGCTCAAGATCGAGCGCGAGGCGCTGAAGAAAGAAAGCGACGCCGCCTCGCGCGAGCGGCTGAAATCGCTCGAACGCGAACTGGGCGAGGCCGAGCGCGAATCCGCCGACCTCACCGCCGAGTGGCAGGCCGAGAAGTCGAAGCTCGCTGGCTCGGTCAAAATCAAAGAAGAACTCGATGCGGCGCGCAGCGAGCTCGAAGCGGCGCAGCGCAAAGGCAATCTGACCCGCGCCGGCGAACTCCGCTACGGCATCGTGCCGGCGCTCGAAAAGAAACTCGCGGCGGCGGAAGGTGGCGGTAAGAGCCGCATGGTCGAAGAGGCGGTGACCGACACCCACATCGCCCAGGTCGTCTCGCGATGGACCGGGATCCCGGTCGACAAGATGCTCGAAGGCGAGCGCGCCAAACTGCTGCGCATGGAAGCGGAGCTGCAGAAGCGCGTAGTTGGCCAGGACGATGCCCTGGCGGCGGTCGCCGACGCGGTCCGCCGTTCACGCGCCGGGTTGGGCGATCCGCACCGCCCGGTCGGCTCGTTCCTGTTCCTGGGGCCGACCGGGGTCGGCAAGACCGAGCTCACCAAGGCGCTGGCCGCGTTCCTGTTCGACGACGACTCCGCCATGATCCGGCTCGATATGTCCGAATACATGGAGAAACATGCGGTCGCGCGCCTGATCGGCGCCCCGCCTGGCTATGTCGGCTACGACGAGGGCGGCGCGCTCACCGAGGCAGTGCGGCGCCGGCCCTATCAGGTGGTCCTGTTCGACGAGGTCGAAAAGGCGCACCCCGACGTTTTCAACGTGCTATTGCAGGTGCTGGACGACGGCCGCCTGACCGACGGTCAGGGCCACACCGTCGACTTCCGCAACACCATCGTCATCCTGACGTCGAACTTGGGCAGCGACTATCTCGCCGCCCAGCCCGACGGCGAAGACACCGACGCGGTCAGGGACAAGGTGATGGAGGCCGTGCGCCAGGCGTTCCGGCCCGAATTCCTGAACCGACTCGACGAGATCATCCTGTTCCACCGCCTAAGCCGCGCGCACATGGACACGATCGTCGACATTCAGCTCGGCCATCTGCGCCAGCGTCTGGGCGATCGAAAAATTGCGATCGAACTGGACGAGGCGGCGCGCGCTTGGCTCGCCCGCACCGGGTACGATCCGGTCTACGGCGCCCGCCCGCTCCGGCGCGTGATCCAGCGCCACCTGCAGAACGCGCTCGCTACCATGATCCTCGACGGCTCGATCGCCGACGGTAGCAAGGTGCGGGTCTCCGCCGGGGAAGGCGGACTGGTCGTGAACGGCCGCGCGGTCGACGAAGCGGCCTGACGCCGCTATTCGCGGGTCGCGACCTTGACCAGCGGCGGCAACGCTGCGACTCGGGCATCGACGTCGGCGACGTGGCGGCGGAACTGGGCGAGCTCGCGGCCATTGAGCTTGTTGCCGCTCGCGAACTTGACCGTCATCGGATTGACCTGATTGCCGCCGACCAAGATCTCATAATGGAGGTGCGGGCCGGTTGAAAGCCCGGTCGTGCCGACGTATCCGATGATCTGGCCCTGCTTGATGGTGCGACCCGCGCGTACGCCGTAGCCAAAGCGCGAGAGGTGCGCGTAGGCGGTCTGGTAGTTGCCGCTGTGGCGGATGCGGACATAGTTGCCGTAGGCGCCGTTGCTGCCGGCGACTTCGACGGTGCCGTTGCCGGCGGCGACGATCGGCGTGCCGACCGGGGCCGCGAAATCGACACCGCGGTGCATGCGCGTATAGCCGAGGATGGGGTGGGTGCGCTTGCCGAAGCCCGAGGTCAGCTTGGCGCCGTCGAGCGGGGTCTTGAGCAGCGCCTTGCGCACGCTCTCGCCGCTGGCGTTGAAATAGTCGACGCCGGCTGGCGCGCGGTAGCGGTAGTAACGGACATCGTCGCCTTTGATGGTCAGGCTGGCGTAGAGGATCTCGCCGACCTTGGCGCCGCCCTGAGTGACACGGTCGACCTCGGTGTGGAACTGCTCGAACAAAACTTCGAACCGGTCGCCGGGCTGGATTTCGCGCTGGAAGTCGACGTCCCAGCTGTAGAGCCGGATGAAATCCATGATCACGCGGATCGGCATCCCCGCCGCCTGCGCCGACACGAATAGGCTGTCGTCGATCGTGCCGACGACGCGGGCCGAGCCGGCGTGTAGCGCCTTGTCCTCACGACGCGCGACGAAACCGGCTTCGCCGGCGCGCTTGGCGATGATCGTCGAATCGACATCGAGCGGAATGATGACGGAGGCGAGGCGGCGCTGTTGGGTGGCCGGGATCGGCTCGAATTTGAGTTCGACCAATTGCCCGGCGCCCAAGCGGCGCAGATTGAGCTGGGTCGCGAGGGCGGCGATGACGTCGTTGGCGTCGGCGGCGCCGACCCCGGCGCGATCGAGCGCCTGGGCCAGCGTTCCGCCGCGCGCGAGCCGCACCAGCGAGGCGAGTTCGACATCGGGGAGGACCGCTTCGCGCGGACGGGTCGCCGCCTCGCTGCGCGGTTGATAGGGGGGCCGCGCCGGCTCCGCGCTCGGCGCGGACGCTTGCGTGCTTCGCCGCTCTGCCGGCAGCGCGGTCGCCGACAGGAACCCGAGCGCAGCCACGATCGCGATCGTGACCGCCGCCCCGACGCCGGCGCCGATTATGGTGTAGACCCGTCCGCTCGGCGAGATCAGGTCGCGCCAGCGAAAGCTGTCGTTTTCGTCCGTCTTCGGCGTTCTAGAACGTAATTGAGGCGTCACCCCGGGCCCTACTCTTGCCGCTTCGCGCCGCCATTAAAAATTCCCTCGCCAGCCACGTCAAGTTATTCTTATGAATCAAGTCTTTTCGGCCTTCTATTAAGGCAGAGTCGCGATCATTAACGATCCGAGAGGGCGGCCGGTTGCAGGACGCGGGTGAACGACTCGGTATGTTAGCGTCAGGCCCTGAAGTTTGCCGACCAGTGGTTCTCGGCGAGCCCGGCCTTGAGTTTCAGGTGCTTCATGAATTCGCGCGGGTCCTGGGTTTGCTCCCACACCTGCGGCAGGAAGGTGGCGCGGTGGGTTCCGTCCTGGATGATGAGGCCGTCGCGCCCGGGGACGAGCTGGCCCAAAAGGTCGCTTTCGTCGCGGAAGCGCAGCACGGCCGGTTCGCTCAAAACCGAGATCTAGAGCAGCACACGCCCGAACTCGTCGTGCGAGAGCGCCTTGAAGCGGCGGTCCTCGAACGCCGACGCGTAGGCGTTGGCGGCGACGTCGGCGACCAGCGGGCGGCGCGCCTCGAGCGAGCCGATGCAACCGCGCAGGCGTCCATCCATGGTGAGGGTGATGAACGACGCGCCAGGCTTGCGGAGATCGGCGTGGAACGTTTCGAGGTCGAGCTTGGGCCGCTGCTGGGAGCGGAGCCCGATCATGATCGAGCGTGCCGCAACGTTGAGGAGCGAACGGCGTAAATCGTCGCTGAGGCCGGAGGCGTGGCCGCGCTCGCTTCGCGCGATGGCCGGGTCGGGCCGCGGCGCGGCCGCGGCGGCGGTTGCAGTTGCGGTTTGCGCGGGCGCCGCCGGCGGTGGCGGCGTGGCGCGGGCCGACGTGAAATTGAGCGCCCGCAACCGGCACTCGTCGCCCCCTGAAAACATGTAGGCGCCGTAGCCAACGACGCGGTCGCGCGGGCCGGCGGTATCGCCGGAGTTGCGAACGTCGATCGCGGTCGCAGCCATGCCGATCTGGCGCGCGAGCAGCAAGAGCCCGCGGATCGGCATCCGGCTGCAGGCGCCGACGTCCGATACGCCTTCCAACCGCAGCTCGGTAATAGCGCTCGATGTCGCCGCATCGAGCGACTGCGCGGTGGCGTAGTCGTGGTAGTGGCTCAAGTCGGAGCTGATCACGATCAGCGTTTCCGGCCCGCCCCACGCCGCTTGCAACACGGTCGCGACTTCGTTCGGTTCGGCGTCGCCGACCACGATCGGCACCAGCCGGAAATCGGCAAAGGTCTGCTGTAAGAACGGTAGATGAACCTCGAGGCTGTGCTCGGCGGCATGGGTCTGATCGAACTCGCGGACCTGCGGCAAACGCTTGAGTTCGTTGATCAGGGCGCGGTCGAGCGGGACCGAGCCGAGCGGGTTCTGGAACGCGGCGTGCGAGGGGACGGCGAGCCCGCGCACCGCGACCCGATGGGTCGGCCCGAGCAGGACGACGCGCTTGATGCGGTTGCGCGCCGGCCCGAGGCGGGCATAGACCGAAGCCGCGATCGGCCCCGAGTAGATATAGCCGGCGTGCGGCGCGATGATGACCTTGGGGATGTCCTGCTGGGGACGGTGGCCCTGGTTCAAGGCGTCGCGGATGAGCGAACGCACCATGGCGCCGAGCTCGGCGCGATCGACCGGATAGAAGGTCCCCGCACCGCGGGCGGGCGGACTTCGGCATTGCCGCTCAAGCTCATCGCGAGATCTCCGGCCCCGGCGCGATGCGTGGGCACGCGCCTGGGCGTTGGTCGGTTTGGACTATATCTTAGGTAGAACGGGAGGTCTAAGCGGGGCAAGAACCGGATGACCGTAGACGACGCGACGACCGTGGACGCGACGACCGACAAGACCGGATGGGTGACCGGCCGCCATTGGCACGCACTCGGCGACGGCCGCATCCAATGCGACGTCTGCCCGCGGGCGTGCAAGCTCCACGACGGCCAGCGCGGCCTTTGCTTCGTCCGCGCCGCCGACGCGGGCGCGATCAAGCTCACGACCTACGGCTGCTCGTCGGGCTTTTGCATCGACCCGGTCGAGAAGAAGCCGCTCAATCACTTCCTGCCCGGCACGCCGATCCTCTCGTTCGGAACCGCCGGCTGCAACCTGACCTGCAAATTCTGTCAGAACTGGTCGATCAGCAAATCGCGCGAGATCGATACTCTGGCCGACGCCGCCTCGCCGCAACGGCTCGCCCGCGCCGCCCAGCAGTTGGGGTGTCGGTCGGTCGCGTTCACCTACAACGACCCCGTCATCTTCATGGAGTACGCGATCGACATCGCGCGCGAGTGCCGCGCGCTCGGCGTCAAGTCGGTGGCGGTCACCGCCGGCTACATGAGCCCGGCGGCGCGCGAGGAGTTCTACCAGCACATCAACGCCGCGAACGTCGACCTCAAAGGCTTCACCGAGGACTTTTACCACCGCTTGTGCAGCGGGCATCTGGCCGACGTGCTGGAGACGCTTGTCTATCTCAAACGCCGCACCAAGGTCTGGTTCGAGGTGACGACCCTGCTGATCCCGGGCGAAAACGATTCGGCCGCCGAAGTCACCGAGATGACGCACTGGTTCGTCGATCAACTCGGCCCCGACGTACCGCTCCACTTCACCGCCTTCCACCCCGATTTCCGCATGCGCGATACTCGGCCGACCCCGGCGGCCACGCTCGTCCGCGCCCGCGACATCGGCCTCGAGGCAGGGCTGCGCTACGTTTATGTCGGCAACGTGCACGACGAAGCGGGATCGAGCACCTATTGCCCGGGGTGCGGTACCAAGGTGATCGGGCGCGACTGGTACGTGCTGACGGCGTGGCACTTGAGCGACGACGGCCGCTGCCGGCATTGCGGCCACGCGATCGCCGGCGTGTTCGACGGCCCGCCCGGCACCTGGGGCGCCAAGCGCCGCCCGGTACGGCTGAGCCAAGAACCGTCCCCGCCACCCCCTCCCGGCGCTTCGCGCAAGCCTCCCCCCCTGACAGGACCCTGACAGGGAACGCGATTCGCTAAATATCCCCCCCCGTTGAAGGACCGTTGAAGGGGGCGGGCAAGGGTGGGGGTATTTCGAGAAAACGTGGCTTAGTCGGTGGCGGCCGCGCTCGATACCCGAGCGAACGCGCGCTGCGCCTTGGCGAGCGCGAGATCGACCCGGACTTTCATGCGCTCGGCCTCGACTTCCTTGCGCCGTTCTTCGGCCTGGCGCCGGCGCGCCTCGGCCGCGGCTTCGGTCGCCGCCTTTTGGTCGTTCGCAGCGTGCGCGCGCTCCTGGCGCCAGAGCCCGTAGACCTTGGCGCGGTAGCGCTCGGCATGGAGCGGCGTCGCCGAATGGTAGAGGGCGACCGCGTCGGTCCACGATTTTTTCCCGTCGCGGAGCCTGGCGAGCAACTTCGCAGCGTAAGTCGCGTTCGCCACCGGATCGAAGGCCTCGTCGAGATCGCGAAATGCGCTCGGGTGATAACGCAGGTTGATCTGGAAACAGCCGACATCGATGTTCGTGACCCCGGCTTTCTTGAGTTCGGCGACCTTGGCGATCGCCGCCGCCTTGGTCTTCAGGTACCAGGATTGCTGGCCCGAAGTGACCGTCCACGGCCACGCGTAGCTGCGCTTGTTTTCCGGATTCCAACGCCCGGTCTCGGCCATGCCGATGGCGGTCAAAAGTTGCGGGGGTAACCGGAACTTTTTTTCCGCCTCGGCGCCCACCGCCTGGCAGATGGCGGCCGAGTCGTCGGCCGCGTCCGAACCCTTGGCATGCACCGAAGGCGCAGAAAACTGCGCCGCGCCGGCGCTCATCACGGCCAGCAACGCCCAGATCAGTCCTTTGACCCCAGTAACGCGCATATCGGCACCCCGCGCCTGCGTCGCAAAGGGCGTGCCAAGTCGCGTGCTCGACGAGTAACTACAACCCTAGATGGTGGGCGTCGGGAATACGCGGGAAACCCCGAAGAAAAGAGAGCCTTCTGCAACTTACTACCTCAGGCGAGTTAGGATGTTTCCTGCGAGTCGGTCCGTAAGGCATTAAATAAGAACAAAATTATTTTTAGAATGTGCTTGCAAAAATTTTGAAACGCTATATATTGTGACCATCTGCGGTCGTTGACCGTGGATACTGCGACCCCTCGTGGGTACTTCCTCCCTGAACTTGGGGCCATCCGGAAACGGATGGCCCTCTCTTTTTTGGAGGCAAGCGCCGGCTATTCGGCGGCGCGCTTGAGGGGCTCGAGGTCCTCGAGCGGGATCGCCTTCAAGGTCGCCATCAACTGGCTCAAATCGTCGCGGACTTTGGCGAAGGCGGGGCCGTGGCTCACCGCGTCCTCGTTCATGTAGAGCGCGCGGTTGAGCTCGATTTGCAGGGCATGAACGCCCTCGCGCGGCTTGCCGTAGTGCTGGGTGATGTAACCGCCGGCGTAAGGCGCGTTGCGAAACACCCGGTAGCCCAGGCGTTTCAGTTCGCGCTCGGCGGTCGCGACGACGGCAGGGGCGGCACTCCGCCCGAAGCGGTCGCCCAGCACGATGTCGGCACGCACCTTGCCCGAGTCCTGATCGATCGGTCCGCCGACCGAGGGCATCGAATGGCAGTCGACGATCATCGCGACGCCGAAGCGCTCGCGCGTCCGGGCAATCAACCCGGCCAAGGTGGTGTGGAACGGCTTGTGGATGCGCTCGATCCGCCGCAGCGCCAGCGCGAGCGGCAGGCGGCGGCGATAGATAACGGCGCCGTTCGAGACCACGCGCGCGATGGTGCCGAGACCGCCGAGCACCCGGTGCGAGGCGGAATTGGCGAAGCCGGGCAGCGGCTCGACGAACATGGTCGGATCGAGCTCGTAGGGCTCGCGGTTGGGGTCGAGAAAGACGCGCGGCACGTGCGCCATCAGGAGCGGCGCGCCCGCGGCTGGCGCACCCGCGAACAGCTCGTCGACGAAGGCGTCCTCGGAGCGGCGCAGATCGGCGATCTCGAGCTTCACGTCGCGCAGGAACTCAGGCAGGTAGGCGGCACCGCTGTGCCCCGACACGAACACCGCCGCCATGGTCTGGCGCCGCGGCGCGCGGACGGCGAACGGCTTAATCGATCCGAGGTTGCCGCGGGTGAGAATGTCCATGGGAACGAAACGCTGAAGCCCGGTCGCAATCATAACACGAGCCGCTCGTTTGGCGAGGCGGCGGCCGCGACGACGTACGCGACGCGAACGCGACGCGACGACGGGCTTTGCAAACCGGGTCCCTTTCAGTATGAATGGGCCCGCCGCCGATTGCGGTCTCGCCGATTTGGGGGCGCGTAGCTCAGCGGGAGAGCACTACGTTGACATCGTAGGGGTCGCTGGTTCGATCCCAGCCGCGCCCACCATTCGCGATCGGTTTTGGCACCATTTGGAGCGCCGTTGCCCACGAACGCTGCGACCGACCGCCGAGCCGCCCCGACCGCGCAGGCCGCCTGGCTCGAGCAGCTGGGCGGCGCCGAAGCCTACAATCGCTGGATTTTCGACACCATCCGCCCGTTCGTCGCCGGCCGCACCCTCGAGGTCGGCTGCGGCATCGGCACGTTCTCGCGCCTGCTCGCCGGCGCCGCGGCGCACCTGACCGCGGTCGACATCGAGGCGCCGTTCGTCGCCGCGACCGAGCGGGCGACCGCCGGCCGCGCCAATACGACCGTGATTTGCGCCGACGCCACGCAGTATCCCTGGCCGCAATCGTTCGACACCATCGTCGCGCTCGAAGTCATCGAGCACATTGCCGACGACGCCGCGTTCTTGCGCACGCTCGGCGGCGCGTTGGCGCCAGGCGGCCGCCTCGTGCTCAAGGTTCCGGCGCTGCCCGCGCTCTACGGCGCGTACGACCACGCCGTCGGGCACCACCGCCGTTACGATCGGTGCGGGCTCGGCGCGCGCTTGGCCGAGGCCGGGCTCGAAGTCGCGACGATCGCCTATTTCAACGCCGCCGGCGCGCTCGGGTGGTGGCTGCATAGCCGCGTGCTCGGACGCACCCGCCCGTCCGGTGCCCAGGTCCGCGTCTTCGACGCCGCGGTGCCGATGCTGCGTCGGCTCGAACGGGCGGTGCCGCCGCCCTTCGGCCTTTCGCTCTTTGCCGTTGCCACCCGCTCGGTTCCTCAATAAGCCGGACGGCGCCCACCGATCGTTTCCCCGAGTTCTTCGTCCCGCCCGCATGCCGCGCCTGAGCATCATCATCCCGGCCTACAACGAAGAGGCGACGATTCTCGCGGTGCTCGAGCGCATCGCCGAGCAGAAGATCGCCGGCGTCGAGCTCGAGGTGATCGTGATCGACGACGGCTCGACCGATCGCACCGCGGCGTTGCTCGCGACCCGCGCCGACCTTTACGCGCGCTGCATCCGCATGCCGCGGAACGGCGGCAAGGGTGCCGCGGTCAAGGCCGGTTTGGCGCAAGCGAGCGGCGATTTCGTGCTCTTTCAAGACGCCGACCTCGAGTACGACCCGGTCGACTATGCGCGCCTGGTGGTGCCGGTGCTTCGCCACAACGCCGAGGTCGTGATCGGCAGCCGCCTGTTGGCGCCGCCTTACGCGCGCGTGCACTATTTCTGGCACAAGGTGGCGAACCGGATGTTGACGTTGCTCTTCAACGTCCTTCACAACACGACCTTCACCGACATCTACAGTTGCTACCTGCTTTACCGGCGCGGCCTGCTCGACCCGGCCGAGCTCACGACCACCGGCTGGCAGCAGCACGCCGAGATCCTCGGGCTCGTGGTGCGCCGCGGGCGGGTGTACTACGAGGTGCCGATCAGCTATAGCGGCCGCACCTACGCCGAGGGCAAAAAGATCCGCGCTGGCCATTTCTGGCCGATCGTCGCGACCGTGATCTGGGGCCGCTTTCGGTCGCTGCCGCGCCGCTGACACGAGGAGACGCGATGCCGAACCACCCGTCGATCAAACCGCTTACCGCCGCCGAGATCGCGACCTTCCCGAAGAGGGTGGTGGTGCCGCTCGAAGCGCCGTTCACCGACGCGCGCGGTGCGATCCAGCCCTTGGTCGACCTCACCATGGAAAGCGTGGTGATGATCTCGTCGAACAAAGGCACCGTGCGCGCCAATCACTTCCACCATACCGATTGGCACTATTGCTACGTGGTCAAGGGCCGGATCGAGTACCACCACCGCCGCCACGGCGAGAGCGGCGCGCCCGAGGTCGTGGTCGTCGAGGAGGGTGAGCTTTTTTTCACCCCGCCCTTGGTCGACCACGCCATGGTGTTTCTCGAGGACACGGTGTTTCTCACCCTGTCCCGGAACTCGCGCGTCCAGGAGGCCTACGAGGCCGATGTCGAGCGGATCGAGCTCGTCAAGCCGCGCTGAAGCCGCCGCCGCGCCGGTTTGCCGCCGCCGCGACGATTGCCGGCTGTGCGGCGGGCGCGCGTGGACCCGCGTCCTCACCCTGACGCCGACCCCGCCCGCCAACGCGTTCGTGCCGCGTGCCGCGCTCGACCGCGCGCAGCCGACGTTTCCGCTCGAGGTCTGGTTTTGCGACGCCTGCGGGCATGTCCAACTCCGCGACGTCGTCGACCCGGTCCTCCTGTTCGCGGACTATCCCTATGTTTCGGGCACGTCGCCGGTATTCGTCCGTCACTTTGCCGACTACGCGGCCGCGATGGTCGGCCGTTTCGGGCTCGCGCCGGGCGATCTTGTCGTCGACGTCGGCTCGAACGACGGCACGCTGCTCGCGGCGTTCAAAAACTACGGACTTGCGGTGCTCGGCATCGATCCGGCCGCGAAAATCGCGGCCGCCGCGACCGCGGCCGGGATCGAGACCTGGCCCGGGTTCTTCGCGACCGCCATCGCCCAACGGATCGTGCGCGAGCGCGGCGCCGCCCGCGCGATTACCGCCAACAACGTGTTTGCCCACATCGACGACTTAGGCGGCATCGCCGACGCGGTCCGCACGCTGCTCGCGCCCGACGGCGTGTTCGCATTCGAGGTGTCGTACCTTCGCGACGTCTACGAGCAGACCCTGTTCGACACCATCTACCACGAGCATCTCGCTTACCATTCGGTCGCGCCGTTGACCCGATTCTTCGCGCGCCACGGCCTTGCGCTGTTCGCGGTCGAACGGAATCCGAGCCATGGCGGCAGCGTGCGGGGCTACGTCCAGCGGCGCGGCGGACCGCGGGCGGCGGACGGGAGCGTCGACGCATTGGTGGCCGACGAACGAAAGCTCGGGCTCGATCGCGCCAAAACCCTACTCGGGTTCGCGGCGCGGATCGATGCGATCGGCCGCGACCTCAAGGCGTTGATCGCCGAGCTCAAGGGCGAAGGCAAGCGCCTGGCCGGCTACGCCGCGCCGGCCAAGGCGACCACGCTCATGTACCACTTCGGACTTGGCCCGGCCGAGATCGAGTTCATCGTCGACGACAGTCCTTTGAAGCAGGGCCTCTACTCGCCCGGGCTCCACGTCCCGGTGGTGCCGGCGGCGGCGCTCGCCGAGCGGCGGCCGGACTACCTCGTGATCCTCGCGTGGAACTTCGCCGCGCCCATCATCGCCAAGTGCCAGGCCTTTGCCGAAGCCGGCGGCCGTTTCATCGTGCCGCTCCCGACCGTGCGCGTCGTCTGAAGGGGCCGCATGTTCCGCGCCGCCGATATCGTCGAGATCGCCGACCGTCTGCGCGGCACCGCCGAAATCTTCGCCGGTAAGTCGATGCTGTTCGCCGGCGGCCGCGGCTTCTTGGGCCGCTATTTCCAGGCGGTGTTCGCCGAGCTCAACCGCCGCCTGGCGAAGCCTTGCCGCTTGATCGTCATCGACAACATGATCACGACCAAGACCGACGAGCGGGTCGAGGATCCGTCCTTCACCTATCTCACCCGCGATGCCGCCGACCCGATCGCGATCGAGGGGTCGCTCGACTATGTCGTCAACGCCGCCGGGATCGCGAGCCCGTTCTACTACCGCGCCTATCCGCTCGAAACGTTGCGCGCCGCGGTCGACGGCACCCGCAACCTGCTCGAGCTCGCGCTCGCCAAGCGCGCGCGCTTCACGTTCTTCAGTTCGAGCGAGATCTATGGCGACCCCGACCCGCGCCATATGCCGATCCAGGAAAGCTACCGCGGCAACGTCGCGGCGATGGGGCCGCGCGCCTGCTACGACGAGAGCAAGCGCCTGGGCGAAACGCTTTGCTACATCTACCACACGCATCTCGGGCTCCACACCAACGTGATCCGGCCGTTCAACGTTTACGGTCCCGGCATGCAGGAGCTCGACTACCGCGTGCTGCCGAACTTCGCGAGCGCGATCAAGGGCGGACGGGCGTTGCGCGTCTACGGCAGCGGCCGACAGACGCGGACGTTCTGCTACGTGACCGACGCGCTCGACGGCTTCGTCCGCGTGATCGCGCGCGGCATCGCCGGCGAGGCCTATAATATCGGCGCCGAAGGACCGGAAATCGGCATCGCCGATCTGGTCGATCGCATCGAACGCGTGCTCGGACGCGCGGTCGCGCGCGAGCAGGTCGAATACCCCGATTCCTACCCGGCCGACGAGCCCAACCGGCGCTGTCCCGATATCCGCAAGGCGCGTCTGCAACTGGGCTTCGTCCCCGCGGTCGAGCTCGATGAAGGCTTGCGCCGCTTCTTCGCCTGGACCGACGCCCACTACCGGGGGACCCCGTGATCTGCGCCGCGGGCACGCCGTGACGCGCACCGCGAGTACGCCGTGACGCCGGCCGCCGGCGCGCCCACGCGCGTGCCGCTTGGCCTGATTGGCGCCGGCCCGTGGGGCCGCAACTACATGAACGCGATTCGAGCGAGCGCGGATGCCGCACTCGTGGCACTCGTCGCGCGCAACCCGGCGACGGCATCAATGGCCGCACCGGGATGCGCGGTCTTCGCCGAGACGGCCGCAATGCTCGATCGGGTGCGGCTCGACGGCGTCGTGCTCGCGGTGCCGCCGGACGCGCAGGTGGCGCTGGCGCCGGCGATCTTGGCGCGCCGCGTGGCGGTCCTGTTCGAGAAGCCGCTCGCGCTGACGCTCGTCGATGCCGAAGCCGTTCGCGCGGCGGCGATCGGCGCCGGTGTCGTCGCGCACGTCGATCACATCGACCTCTTCAATCCGGCGTGGCAGGCGGTCCGCGCTGCAGCCAAAACGGGTGGCGCCATCAAACGCATCGCTGGAACTTTCGCCGGTAACGGCCCGTTCCGCGCATTCGCCGGGCGTTGGGATTGGGGGGCACACGCGATCGCGGTGTGCCTCGACTTGATGGGCCGCGCGCCCGACCGCGTCGCGGCCCGGCGGCTCGACGCGCACGCGAACGGCGAACTGATCGAGGCGACGCTCGATTGGGGTGCGGTCGCTGCGATCCTCACGTTCGGGAACGGCGCGCCCACGACCGCGCGCTGGCTCGAAATCGAAACGACTGCGGCGCGTTATCGCTACGACGACAAAGCCACGGTCAAGGCCACGGTCGATGGCCGCGCGATCGCGTGCGCCGCGACGCGGCCGCTCGATGCCGCGCTCGCACGGTTCGTGCGGGCGATCCGCGCCGGGCGGCCGGACACCGGCGACCTCGACTTGGGCGTCGCGGTCGTGCGGGCGTTGGCCGGCGTCGACGCCGCGCTCGGTGTTGCGCGATGACCTTTGTCGGAGCAATGCAATGACGTTCGTCGGCACCCGCCCCGCCACGTGGCGCGACGCGCTTGTTCTTGCATTGATCGTCGTCGTCGGCGTCGTCCTCGCCGAGCGCGAGATCGGCCGCAACGTGCCGTTTGCCGACGAGGTCGAGTACGTGGTGATGGCGCACAATCTCTACCATCGCGGCACGCTCTCGCTCGCGCCGAGTGTCGCGCATCCGGCGACCCCGACCGCGTTTCGCGAACCCGGTTACCCGGCCCTGCTCGCGGCCCTGATGGTGCTCGATCCGCGCTTGGCTGCCGTTCCGCTCGCCTGCGTCATCGAGCGCGGACCCGCGTGCGCGCCGGCCTACTTTTGGGCGAAACGGCTCAACGTACTGCTCTACGTCTTGGCCGGCCTCATCGTCTGGTGGGCGGCCGCGCGGATCGCCGGGGCGCCGTGGATCTCCCACGCCGCCGCGCTCCTGTTCCTCGCCAATCACACGCTCCACAAATACGCGACCTACCTGGTCTCCGATTTCCTGGCCCTGCTTCTCACCGCGTTCGTCAGCTTGGCGCTGTTGCAGACGATGCGGACGCCGCGCGCGGGCTGGGCGCTCGCGCTCGGCACTGCGCTCGGGCTTCTCGTGCTCACCAAGGCCGCGTTCGCGTTCTTTGGCCCGTTCGTCCTTTTACTGCTGATCGGGTGCGCGTTCCGTCGCCCACGGGCGGAGCGGCGCCCGGCGTTCGCGGCGGCGCTCGCGTTTACCTTGGTCCACGCCGCGATCGTCGGTGCCTGGGTCGCTCGCAACGCTGCCTCGATCGGGGAGCCGGTGCTGGCGCAGCGCGGCGCCCAGGTTCTCGCCCACCGGGTCGAACTCAACCGAATGACGCCGACCGAGTACGCGGTTGCCTTTCTGTTCTGGACGCGCGGCGTCGGCGACAATCTGGCGCGGCGGCTGCTCCCGCTCGAAGCGTATCGCCGCTTCGATCTCAAGTACGATGACGGCTTCTACAATGCCGCGCAAAGCCGCTGGCACGCGGCGATCGCAGCCGAGACCGCGCGCGGCCGGAGCCCGGCCGCCGCCGAAGCGGCGGTCGGCGCCGTGCTGCAACGCGAAATCGTCGCCGCGTGGTGGAAGACGATCCTGGTGAGCGTTCCGGTCGCCTACCGCGGGCTCTTCATCGACGAGTTCATCGTGCTGACCGGGCCGGCGCTGATCGTCTTCCTGTTGGCGCGCAGACGGCGCGTCGCCGGCTTCGCCGCATTCGCGCTGCCCGGCCTCTATGCGCTCGGCTTTCATGCGGCGATCACGCTCAATCTACCGCGCCATTCGATCCCGATTCTGCCGATGCTGGCGGTCGGCGGGGCGCTCGCCGTGGCCAGCGGGTGGACGTGGTGGCGGGCGCGGCGCGAACGCACGTTGACGACCGCTTAACCGTGGCGCCGCTATAGCCTAAGCGGGACGCGCATGACCTTCCTTTTCGCCCTCACCATCTTCACCGGCTCGGCACTGATCTTCGTGGTCCAGCCGATGATCACCAAAATGGTGCTGCCGCTGCTCGGCGGCACGCCGGCGGTCTGGAACACGGCGATGATGTTCTTCCAGGCCGCGCTGCTCGCGGGCTACGCCTATGCCCACTGGGCGAGCCGCGCGCTCGGGTTCCGGCTCCACGCCGCCGTCCACATCGGACTGATGGCCGCGGCGATGGCGATGCTGCCGGTCGCGGTCGGCGCCGACGCGCGTCCGCCGGCCGATGCCAACCCGGTGTTCTGGCTGATCGGGTTGCTCGCGGTCGCGGTCGGGCTCCCGTTCACGATCATCGCCGCCAACGCGACCTTGCTGCAGCGCTGGCTCGCGCGCACCGATCACGCCGCCGCCGCCAACCCCTATTTCCTCTATAGCGCGAGCAATCTGGGCAGCATGCTGGCGCTTCTCGCCTACCCGAGCGCGATCGAGCCGCTGATGACGCTCGGGCTACAGAGCCGGACGTGGATGGTTGCCTTCGTCGCGCTCGCGGCGCTCACGGCCGGCTGCGCTTTCGTGGCGGCGCGCCGCGCCGGTCCGGAACGGGCGGCGGCGTCCGAGGCCGCGCTCGTGCCGCTCGCATGGGCCGAGCGTGGGCATTGGCTGCTGCTCTCGTTCGCGCCCTCGAGCCTCTTGCTCGGGCTCACAACCTACCTCACCACCGACATCGCCGCGGTGCCGCTGCTCTGGGTGATCCCGCTCGCGCTCTATCTCCTTACCTTCGTGATCGTGTTCGCGCGCCGGCCGGCGATCGGGCACGACCGCGCGGTGCTGCTCCAGCCCTTCTTTCTACTGCCGCTCCTCATCTTCATGTTTTGGGGCGGCACCGCCGCCGTGGCGGTGCTCTATCCGCTCCATCTGATCGTCTTTTTCCTGACCGCGCTCGTTTGCCACGGCGAACTAGCTCGGCGCCGGCCCGCACCCGGACATCTCACCGAGTTTTATCTCTGGCTCTCGGTCGGCGGATTGCTGGGCGGGGTCTTCAATGCGCTGGTGGCGCCGGTCGCGTTCGACGCGATCATCGAATATCCGTTGGCGATCGCGCTCGCGGTCGCGCTCCGGCCGCATTTCGATCGGGCGGCGGCGCGGTTCGGCTGGTCGGACGTCGCGGCGGCCGTCGTCCTTGGCGCGGCGGTGCTCGGGCTCACCAAATTGTTCGCGGCGCTCGGGCTGCCGCTGATCGAAGTGCCCGACGGAGCCGAGGACGAAGCGCTCGAAGTGCGGCTCGCGCTCCTCATCTTCATCTCGTGCGCGGTCGGCATCGCGCTCTACAGCTTCCGCGCGCGCGCGCTCCGGTTCGGGCTCGGCGTCGGCGTCGTGCTGTTCGTCGGCGCGTTCTGGTTCCACGACCGTGGCGGCACGCTCCTGCGCGAGCGTAATTTCTTCGGCGTGGTCGCGGTCGCGAGCCCGATCGCGGGCTACAACATGCTCCGTCACGGCACCACCGTCCATGGCGCCCAGAGCCTCGACCCGGCGCGCCGTGCCGAGCCGCTCACCTATTTTTCGCTGGGCGGGCCGCTCGGCCAGGCGATGACGGCGTGGGCGCCCAGGCTCGGCGTTGCCGCGATCGCGGTGACCGGGCTCGGGGTCGGCTCGATCGCCTGCTATCGCCAGCCCGGCCAACGCTGGACGTTCTACGAGATCGACCCCGCGGTCGAGCGCATCGCCCGCGACGCCCGCTATTTCACCTACCTCGCCCACTGCGCGCCCGATGCCGAGGTGGTGTTGGGCGATGCGCGTCTGCGCGTCGCCGAAGCCGCGGACGGCGGCTACGCGGTCATGATCCTCGATGCGTTTTCGTCCGACTCGGTCCCGGTCCACCTCCTGACCTACGAGGCGGTCGGGCTCTATCTCGCCAAGCTCGCGCCCGGGGGCGTGCTGGTCTTCAACATCTCGAATCGCTATCTCGATCTCGCGCCGGTCTTGGGCGCGCTCGCGCGCAGCCACGGGCTGGCCGGTCGCTATCAGGCCGATACGCGGTACTCGGATGAACACCGCGAGCGGCTCAAATACCCCTCGATTTGGGGTGTGATGGCGCGGACCGAGGCCGACCTCGGACCGGTAGCGGCCGATCCGCGCTGGAGTGTGCTTCCCGACGATGGCGGCTCGCCATGGCGCGACGACTTTTCAAATATCGCCGCTTCGTTTATCGTATGGCCACGTCCAAAGTGAATAGAGTAATATTTATAAGTACGACCATGGAAAGGAAAGTGACATGACAAAGCTTTGGCAGAGATTGTCGGCCCGGATTCGCAATACCTCAGGCGTTACGGCCATCGAATACGGTCTGATCGCCGGCGGCATCGCGGTCGGAATCATCGCTCTCGTCGTCACCGTCGGCGGCGACCTCAAGAGCACGTTCACGACTATTTCGGGCAAGGTCGCGACGATTCCGAAGTGACGCGGCTAGCTTTCATTTCGCGCTCTTCCCCGAGGAATTTGAATCACGCCACCACCGTTTTGTGGATCCCCTTTATGAGTTTGTGACCTAGAGTCGCAGGCGGCGGGCTGCCACCGCATCGCGGGGCAACCGCGGTGCATTTTTCGGGTGTGCGCCGATGCTGCTCGCTAGCGCGATTGCCGTGGCGGCCGCGGGGTTGGCGGCGGCGGCCCTTTCCGATCTCGTTCGCTACCGCATCCCCGACCTGGCGGCGATCGCGGTCGCGGCCGGCTTCGTGGCGGCGGCCACCGCCAGCGGCGCATCGCTCGCCGCTGCCTTCAACCACATCGCGGCCGCGGCCCTCGTCTTCGCCATCGGGCTCGGGCTCGGCATCCGCGGCTGGTTCGGCGGCGGCGATGCCAAGTTGCTTGCGGCCGCGGCGCTCTGGTACGGCTGGAACCTACTGCCGGGGTTCTTGGTGATGGTGGCGTTGGCCGGCGGTGTCCTCGCGGCGGCGGTTTACGCCGCGCGGCGGCTGGTTCCGCAAGGCGCAAAGGCGCGGCCGGCGTGGCAGGCCCGGCTGCTCGATCCGGCCGAAGGCATCCCCTACGGCGTCGCCATCGCAGCGGCGACCGCGTTGACGCTCCGCTTCTCGCCGCTGACGTACATTGCTTCGGGAATACCTTGAAGGGAAAGCCGCATGACCAGGAGAAGATTATCGTTTAGTATCACCCTTTTCGTTTTATCCTTTCGGTATCGATCTTAACCGCTCGCCAGGTCACAGGCCTCGCCATGCGTCCGATCGTCGTAGTGGTTGTCGGCTTCGCGCTCGTACTCGCGCTCGCGATCTTTTTCGTCGTTCCCCCGCTTCTCCAGGGCGGCGTTCAGCAGCAAGCGGCGGTCGAGGAGGCTCCGGTCGCGGTTCTGGTCGCGGCGGTCGAGCTGCCGGCGGGCAAGGTGGTGGAAGAATCGGACTTTCGCTGGCAAATCTGGCCCACGGACGGAATCGATCCCGCCTATTACCGGAGCGACAAGGCGCCGAACGCGGCGGGGGAACTGAAGGGTGCGGCGGTACGCCGTGCCGTCAGTGCCGGCGAGCCCGTCACCGAGGTCCGCCTGCTTCGTGGCGGCAAGGCCAACTTTCTCGCCGGCGCGCTCGCGCCCGGCACACGCGCCGTGAGCATCCAGGTCGATCCTGTCACCGGCGTGGCGGGGTTCGTGCTGCCGGGCGACCGGGTCGACCTCATCTTGTCCTCGACCTTCGACGTGCTACCGCTGCCCGGCGCGTCGCCGCCGCTCCGTACCCGCAATATCGGCGAGACCGTGTTGACGGACCTACGCGTGGTCGCGGTCGAACAGACCATCAACGACGTTAAAGGCGAACCGATCAAAGCGACCTCGGTGACGCTCGAAGTGACGCCCGCCCAGGCCGAGAAAGTCGCTGTCGCCCGCGCCGTGGGCCGGCTCTCGCTTGCGCTCCGCAGCGCCGCCCGCGCGCCGGCGGAAGCTCCCGTGCCGTCGGGCTTCACGCTCGATACCGATGTCAGCCGCTTTCTCGCCACCAGACTCGCCGAAGCGGAGGCGGCTGCCGTGCCGCGCGTCGAAAGCGCACCCGCCAAAGTCCAGGTCAAGCTCTACAAGGGCGCGACCGCCCAAACCGTCGAGGGGCGGTAGCGGCGAATTCGCCATGCAGCGGGGGGCCGCCGTCATCGTTTCGCTGCTGGTCGTGTTGGCGAGCGCGGTTGCGCCGCGCCTCGGGCTCGCCCAAGACGCGCCCGTCGAGCGGCTCGCGCTCGCGGTCAACAAGTCGACAATCCTGACGCTGCCGGTCGAGGTGCGCGACGTCCTCGTCTCCAACCCGGCGACCGCCGACGTTGTGGTACGGCAGCCGACGCAAATCTACCTGCTGGCGCGCCAGGTCGGCGAGACCAACGTCTTTTTCTTCGATCGCAACGGCCGCATGGTGCGCCAACTCGAAGTCAGCGTCACCCTCGATCTCGACCCGCTGCGAGCCGCGATTCAAGCGTCGTTCCCGGGCGAGCGCATCGCCGTGAACTCGGTCAATCAGTCGATTTTCCTTCGCGGCACCGTCGCCTCGGCCGCGACCGCCGAAAACGTGCGCCAGCTCGCGCGTCGGTTCGTCGCTGCCGACGAGAACGTCATCAATCAGATCCAGGTTCGCGACGACCAGCAGGTCCTGCTCCGCGTGCGCGTTGCCGAGATGACGCGGCAGGTCGTGAAAGAGCTGGGTTTCCGTTCGACCTCGATCGTGTTTCCGGGCGGCGGCGGCGGCACGTTCACGCTCAGCTCCGGCATCACCCGCGCCAATCAGTTCGGTTCGCTCCTGTTCGCCGACACCGCTGGGATCGGGCCGCTCTCGGCGCTCACCACCACGATCGAAGCGCTCGAGCGCAACAACCTGTTGAAAACGCTGGCCGAGCCCAACTTGACCGCGATTTCGGGCCAGCGCGCGACGTTCCTGGCCGGCGGCGAGTTTCCGGTTCCGATCCCGGGAAGCGACGGTTCGGTCACGATCCAATTCAAGGAGTTCGGCATCCGGCTCTCGTTCACGCCGGTGGTGCTCTCGGCCGGATCGATCAGCCTGACGATCGAGACCGAAGTGAGCGCGCTCTCCGATCAGGGCTCGGTTACCTTGGCCGGCTTCACGGTACCGGCGCTCACCACGCGGCGCGCGACTACCACGGTCGAGATGCCGAGCGGCGGCAGCCTGGTGATCGCGGGGCTCCTGCAGAACGACCTGTCGAACCGGATCCAAGGCCTGCCCGGGCTCAAAGACATCCCGATCCTCGGCACCTTCTTCCGCTCGACCGCTTTCGCGTCCGCCCAGTCCGAACTCGTCGTTTCGGTGACGCCGCTGCTGATCCGTCCGGTCAACCCGAACGACATTGCGCTTCCGACCGACGGCTTCGGGCCGGCGAGCGACATCGACATGTTCCTCTTGGGCCGCCTCCACGCGGTGCACGGGCGTGCGGCCGGAATCCCGCAGGATCACCGGCTCAAAGGCACGATCGGCTTCATTTTGGAGTGATCGCGATGCGCCGCTGCTCGCTGCCAACGTTTGCGGTCCTCGGCCTCATCGCCTCGAGCCTGAGCGGATGCTACTACGTCGCGCCGACGCTGCCCGAGGGCCCGTTTGTGCCGATCCACATGGTTGCGGTCGTGCCGGAAACGCCTGAACTCAAGATCGACGTTCAGGGCGAGGGCCCGATCCCGGCCGCGGCATTGGTCGAGATCGACCGCTTCATCGCCCGCTTCCTCGATCGCCGCAGCGGGCCGCTCACTATCGTAACCCGGGGCGGCGCCGGCGACGCCGGTGCGCCCGGCGCGATCGCGCAGGCCGTGGTCGAGCGCGCGCTAGCGCGTGGCGTTCCCGGAAGCTGGGTCGTCCGCGAAGCGAACGCCGGCGTCGGCGCCCGCGACGTTCTCCTCCGTTACCGCCGCTATGCAGTCGAGGTGCCCGAGTGCGGCGACTTCCGGGTCGAGTCGGCCTACAACGCCTTCTCGACACCCCACCCGAACTACGGCTGTGCGCATGCTCGCAACCAGGCCGTGCTGGCGGTCGATCCGGCCGATCTGCTGCGCGCGCGGCCGAGCGATGCCAGCGACGCGCAGCGTCTCAACCTCGTCATCCAGCGATATCGCGCCGGCGAAATCGGCCAGTCGGCGGGACAGTCGAGCAATCAACAACAGGGCGGGCAACAGCAATCGCAAAGCGAGAGCGGCGCCAGCCAGTGACCGGATAGCCCGGGAGACCGAGCCATTATCAAGTACGACGTCCACGCGTTTCTTCTGACCGAACCGGCGCGGCAAACCTTCGAGCGCGCCGCGGCCGATCGTCGGCTCCAGCACTCGCGCCTGGAGATCGTTGCCGGCGGCATCGACCAGGCGATCGCGCAGTACCAGAATTCATCGAGCGCCGAAGTGATCGTGCTCGAAGCCGGCAACGACCTCGGCGCGTTCACCGCCGGGCTCGAGAAACTCGCCGAGCACTGCGTGGTCGGCACCCGCGTGGTCGTGCTCGGACGCAGCAACGATGTGATGCTGTTCCGCACGCTCCTGCGCTACGGCGTCAGCGACTACGTGCCGACCCTCGACAATGCGCGCCCGATCGTCGAGGCGATCGCGCGGCTGCTCGAAGACCCCAATCTCGCCAAGCTCGGGCGTGTGATCGCCTCCATCGGCGCCGGCGGCGGCGCCGGCTCATCGATTGTCGCGCACAATGTCGCCTGGTGCCTGGCCGAAACTTTCGCCGATGACGTCGCGCTGATCGATCTTGATTTCGCCTTCGGCAGCGCCGACCTCGATTTCAACGAGGAGGCGCCGCAGAGCGTTGCCGCGGCGATCGAGCAGCGCGATCGCATCGATGACCAGTTGCTCGAGCAGTTCTACGCCCGCCGCGGCGATCACCTGTGCCTGTTCACCGCGCCGGCCGGCCTCGACACCGACGCCGATCTCGACCCGGCGGCGTTCGACGGGTTGATGAACGTGATTCGCCGTGCCATGCCGTTCGTAGTGATCGATCTGCCCAACCGCTGGGCGGGCTGGACGCGGCACATTCTGAAAAGCGCCGACGAGATCATCGTCACGGCGCGACCGACGCTCGCCTCGCTCCGCAACACCAAGAGCCTGGGCGAAGTCCTGAACGCCGGCCGGGTCGCCGACGCGCCGGTGCGGCTGGTGTTGAACGGCATCGGCGGTTACGGCAAGAGCGAGATTCCCGCCAAGGACTTCGAGGCGGCGGTCGCCATGAAGAATGCGGTTCGGATCGGCTACGACACGTCGCTGTTCGGCGATGCCGGCACCAAGGGCCAAGTGGTAGCCGAAGCGAGCAAGAACCACAAAATCAGCGCGCAATTCCGGGCGCTCGCGATCGCAGTCAGCGGCCGCCAGGTACTGGAAAAAGCGGCCAGCCGGAATACACTAGGCTTCATGCGCCTGTTCAAGCGAGGGTAAGGCGGCATGTTCGGCAAACGCGATTCAGCGGCCGCGCCCAAGGCGAAAGCGCCGCCGCCGGCCGAAGCCAAGGTCGTCGAGTTCAGGCCAGAGCCCAAGCCGGCCGCGCCGCCGGCGGCCGCCGCCGCGAAAGCGCCCGAGCCGCCACCGACCGCGCCCGAGGCCCCGCGCGAGGTCGACGAACGCCTCGGCCAGATTCAGGTCGCCGTCTTCAATGCACTGCTCGAATCGATCGACCTGAACGAACTCGGCAAGCTGCCGGCGAAGCAGCAGCGCGAAGAGCTCGCCGACGTCATCAGCGAGATCGTCAACATCAAGAACTTCGTCCTCTCCGGCGCCGAACAGCAGCGCCTGGTCGACGACATCTGCAACGACATCTTGGGCTTGGGGCCGCTCGAGCCGCTAGTCGCGCGCGACGACATCGCCGACATCATGGTGAACGGTCCCAACAAGGTCTACATCGAGACCAAGGGCCGCATCGAGCTGACGCCGATCCGCTTTCGCGACGGCGCTCAGCTCATGAACATCTGCCAGCGTATCGTCAGCGCGGTCGGCCGCCGGGTCGACGAATCGAGCCCGATCTGCGACGCACGCTTGGCCGACGGCAGCCGCGTCAACGTGATCGCGCCGCCCTTGGCGATCGACGGCGCCGCGCTCACCATCCGCAAGTTCAAGAAAGAGAAGCTCACCCTCGAAAAGCTGGTCGAGTTCGGGAGCATCACCCCGCCCTGCGCCGAGGCGCTCAAGATCATCGGCCACTGCCGGATCAACGTGCTGATTTCGGGCGGCACCGGCTCGGGCAAGACCACGCTCCTGAACTGCCTGACCCGCTACATCGAAACCGGCGAGCGCGTCATCACCTGCGAGGACGCGGCCGAGCTGCAGCTGCAGCAGCCGCACGTGGTCCGGCTCGAGACCCGTCCGCCCAACCTCGAGGGCAAGGGCCAGGTCACGATGCGCGACTTGGTGAGGAACTGCCTGCGCATGCGGCCCGAGCGCATCATCGTCGGCGAGGTGCGCGGCCCCGAGGCGTTCGACTTGCTGCAAGCGATGAACACCGGCCACGACGGCTCGATGGGGACGGTCCACGCCAACAACCCGCGCGAGGCGGTGAGCCGCGTCGAGAACATGATCGCCATGGGCGGGTTCAATTTACCGTCCTCGACGGTGCGCGAGCAGATTGCCGCTGCCGTTCAAGTCATCGTCCAAGCCCAGCGCCTGCGCGACGGCTCGCGCAAGATCACCCACGTCACCGAAGTGCTCGGCATGGAGGGCGAGGTCGTCACGCTTCAGGACCTCTTTATTTACGAGGTCGAAGGCGAGGACGCCAACGGCAAGTTGATCGGCCGCCTCAAGTGGACCGGGCTCCGGCCCAAGTTCTGGGAACGCGCGCGCTACTTCGGCAAGGAACGAGCGCTCGCGGCGGCGCTCGAGCAAGCCAACGTCTAGGCGGGCGCAGTGGGGCCGGAAGTCGTCCTCGGCATCCTGTTCGGCGGCGCTATCGTTCTCGCCGCGGTGACGACGGTCTTGATCCAAAACGTCTACGCGCCGCGCGCGCGCCTGCGCGCCCGGATCGCCGAAGTCGCCGGCGGTGCCGCCGTGCGCCGCAGCCAGGACAGCCACGACGACACCGCGCGCCGCACCAAGCAGATCCAGAACAAGCTCAAGGAGATCGAGAAGGCCAACAAGAAGCCGGGCCTGCGCCAGTTGATCGAGCAGGCCGGCTACGAGACGACCGTCAAGAAGTTCTACATCGTCAGCGCCGTCGTCGGGCTGGTCGGGACCGCGGTTTACTTTCTGCTGGGCTACCCGCCGATCGGCGCGATCCCGGCCTTCATCTTCCTGACCTTCGGTTTGCCGCGGCTCTATTTGAAGCGCGTCGCGTTCCGCCGTCAGAACCAGTTCACCAAACTGTTCGCCGACGCGATCGACGTGATCGTGCGCGGCATCCGCTCGGGCCTGCCGGTGGGCGAGTGCCTGCGCATCATCGCGCGCGAAAGCCCGGTGCCGGTCGGGCCCGAGTTCGCACTCCTGGTCGAGGGCCAGAAGGTCGGTATGACGCTCCCGGAATGCCTGGCCCGCAACATCCGACGCATGCCGACCACCGACATGAAGTTCTTCGCGATCGTGTTGACGATGCAGCAGCAGACCGGCGGCAACCTGGCCGAGACGCTCGCCAACCTGTCGAGCGTACTGCGCGCGCGCAAGAAGATGGCCGACAAGGTCAAGGCGATGTCGGCCGAGGCGCGGATGACGGCCATGATCATCGGTTCGCTGCCGTTCATCCTGTTCGGGATGTTCTACCTGCTCAATCCCGAATCGATGTCGCTGCTGTGGACGACCGAGATCGGCAAGTTCCTGCTTTATGGCGGCCTCACCTGGATGGGGATCGGCGTCGTCGTCATGAAGCAGATGGTGAGCTTCCGCATATGACCGCGCTGTTCGACGCGCAGACCCTGATCCTGCTGCTGTTCAGCGCGCTCGCGTTCGTGACGGTGATCGGCTTGGCGTTGCCGTTCATCGCCAAGGACCAGGTCCAGGAACGGATCAAGCTCCTCAGCGAGCGGCGCGAGGAGCTCCGCCGCCAGATGCGCGCGCGCCTCGAGCAGAAGAAACGAAGCGTGCGCGAGCTGCAGACCGGGCGCGTCGGTCTGATGAAAGCGGTGATCGACAAGCTCAACCTGAACGCCATGCTCGAGCAGCCGAAGCTCAAGCAGAAGCTCCTGCAGGCCGGCTGGCGCGGCCAGGCACCCAAGATCACCTTCACCTTCCTGCGCCTGGCTTTGCCGCTCGTATTCGGCGGCGCCGCGCTCCTACTGCTGTTCGGCTCGTCCAAGTTCGAACTGCCGGCGCTGATGAAGTTCCTGATCGCGGCGGCTGCGGCCTTGTTCGGCTACGGGCTGCCCAACCTGATGGTGTCGAACGCCGCCGCCAAGCGCCGCCAGGAACTCTTGTCGTCGTTCCCCGACGCCCTCGACCTCATGGTGATCTGCATCGAGTCGGGCATGTCGCTCGAAGCGGCGATGGCCAAGGTCTCCGAGGAAATGGCGGCCGATGCGGCGGTCTTGAGCCAGGAGTTCGGATTCGTCGCCGCCGAGCTCGCTTACCTGGGCGATCGCCGCAAGGCACTCGAGAACCTGTCCGAGCGCACCGGCTTGCCGGCGGTCAAGTCGTTCGTGACCGCGCTGGTTCAGGCCGAGAAGTACGGCACGCCCTTGGGCGTCTCGTTGCGTGTCGTTTCGCAGGAGAACCGCGATTCGCGGATGGCGCGCGCCGAGGAGAAAGCGGCGTCGCTCCCGGCCAAGCTCACGGTGCCGATGATGATGTTCTTCCTGCCGGTCATCTTCATCGTCATCCTGGGCCCGACCATCATCCAGGCGATGAAGTCGTTCGAATAGCTGGCCGGCTCAGCGCGCCGTCGCGAGCGCGCGGTAGTAGGCGAGATTGGACTGGACGACGTCGGGCGGGAGGTCGCGCCGGAGCAGCGCCTCGGTGCGGGCGAGATTGCCCTGGATCGCGTGCAGCAGCGCGAGGTTTTGGCGGACGTGCGCGCTCGCGCGCGGCGTCTGCACCACCGCCTCGAGCCGGGCGATCGCGCCCTCGATGTCGCCGCCGAGCGCGCGCGACAAAGCGAGGTTGTTGACGAGGCTCAGCTCGTTGGCGGCGATCGCGAGCGCGGCCTCGTAGGTCTGCTGCGCGCGGGCGTGATTGCCCATCAGATCGAAGCCGATGCCCAGCGCCGAACGCGCTCGCCAGTCCTTGGGATCGAGTTCGATCGCGCGCGCCAGCGTGTCGAGCGCGGTGAGGCCCTGACCGGCCGCGAGCTGGGCCTTGCCGAGCTCGGCGACGATCGCGGGATGATCGGGGGCGCGCTTCAAGACATCGATCGCCACCTCGATCGCCTGGCCGTGGGCGCCCAGGTAACGGAGGTTGCGCACGTAGCCGGCGGCGGCTTCGAGGTCGGCCGGGTCGCGCTCGTACAGGTTGCGGTAGAAATTGACCGCGCCCGAATGATCGTTCGATTGCTGCGACAGCTTCGCCGCTTCGCGCAGCGTCTTCACGATCGCGGCGCGCGGGTTGGCGGGCGGCTGGGTGAACGGGGTCAGGGCGTCGCACGCCGCGAGCGCGACCGTAGCCGCGAACGCAACCGCGACCCGCGTCCCGGCTTGTTTACCCATGATCGTTCGCATCGGTGGTAGCATATCTGAGGATAGCGCGGGTGGCCACGGCGCGATAACATGGGATTGGTCGAAAACCTGTTAACGCCAGAGGGTTAGAGGTAAAGCATGAAGCGCTGGACCAACCTGCTCGCAGCCTTCGCCTTGGTCGGCACGCCGGCCGCCGCCGCGGAGCGCGTCCACAACGTCGGCCTCAACAGCGCCGAGCTCATTCGCCTTAATCGGACGCCCGCAATCATCCTCGTCGCCAACCCCCAAATCCTCGACGTCGTGCTCGAGCAGAACCGCCTGATGTTCCTGTTGGGCAAAGCGGTCGGGCAGACGCGCCTCTTCGTCCTCGACGCCGAGGGTCGCGACATCTGGACGACCGATGTCGTCGTCGCGCCCGGCGAGGAGCAGCGCGTCTTCGTCCAGCGCGGGACCGCCGAACGCGTGCTCGTGTGCAACCCGCGCTGCGTCATCGAGAGTGAAGGTGCCGGCAATGCAAGCGCGGCCCCTGCGGGCGGAGACACCGGTGCGGCGGCAGCGGCCGCTTCTGCGGCCGCGGCGCCTGGGGCCGCGCCGCCCCCCGATCAATGAGCGACGGCGGCGATGGTCGCAACCGGGCCGCTCTCGCGCGCCAGCCGAGCGCGACGCAGGATAAAGCCGAATTGTTACGAGCGGCGGGAATCGACCCGGCGCGATTCGCCGCGCTCTCCGAATACGAGCAGCGCGTGGTCCTGCGCGTCGCCGAGCAGCTACGGCTCGCGCGCGACGAAGGCGACCGCTCCTGATTGTGCCACCAGGTGCCGGATCGCCTCGTCCTGACTTGAAGCGGTCGCGCTACTTCTTCTGCAGTGCGCCGAGGACGTCGCGCAGGTACTCGCGGTTCTTGAGCGTCACGTAGAGCATGCCGAACATCGGGATGCCGATCGACAACGCGAACCACGCAGAGGTCCAGGTCATCGAGTTCGAGTCCTTCCAGAAGATCGCGATCAGGACCAGGAGGACGGCCATCAACAGGTTGAACACCATGCCCATGGTCGAAGCGATCTTGAGGAGACGAAGTACTCGCGTGGACTGATCCATAACGCCATTCCCTTTCTTGCAATGCAGCGCACACCGCGGGACGCGCGGCGTCGCGCTATTTTCAGGCCTCACCCCACTATAGCGAAGCTGCCCGCCCAGTACAATTTCGAGCGAAGATTCAGCCGGTTAGGTCGGTAACGCGTTAACCGACCAAAGCCTGCAGCGCGGTCAGGTCGTGGATGTAGAGCGTCTTGTGCTTGCGCTCGATGATACCGCGGCGGGCGAGATAGCCGATCACGTAGGCGACCATCTCGCGGGTGGTGTTGGCCCAGCTTGCGAGCTCGCGGTGGCTCGGCAGCTCCTTGACCGCGTAGCCGCCGCCCTCGGCGGGCTCCGCCAGCCGCAAGAGCTCGTAGCAGACGCGCTGGTCCGGCGAGAGCGCGCTCATGGCCGTGACGCGGGTGTTGAGCACGCGCACGATCCCGGCGAGCCGGCGCAGGTAGTTGAGCGTGATCGCGCCGTGCTTGGTCAGGAGGTCGCGAAAGTCCTCTGCCGGTAGGCCGGCGGCGACGCAGTCCCTGTCGGCGATCACAGTCGCGCTGCGGCCGCCGCCGTCGATCGCGTGCAGGTGGCCGATGGTGTCGCCCGCCTCGATAGTCGCGATCTTCACCTCCTCTTTTTCGAACGTGAAGCGCACAACGCGGGCGCGCCCGCTGACCAGGAAGAAGACGTCGTTGGTCGAGGTGCGCTCGTCGACCAGGATCTCGCCGCTGGCGAAGCGGCGAATCGTGCACTTGCTTTCGAGCGCCTGCCGATCCTGTTCGGTCAGGCTTTCGAGAACCTTGATCGTCTCCAGCGTCGGCACGGAAGTATCGCTCATGGCGCGTATTCTGTGGTCTCGGCGTGCCCGCGTCCAGCCAGCTCCGGCATCTACCGATTGATGCGCCGACTGGCAGGCTCGCAAGACCTTGAGTGTTTCAGTTTGTTAATCTTCTAAGCCCAAAATTTGCGTCCAACCCGAGCAATTCGTACCTAGATTAACGAGGAAATAGAGAGTGTCCCCCTTGTTGCTCGCGTCGCGTATCATGAACCGAGGTCATCGACGTAGGCAGGCGCGCGTCTGCCGGCAACCGACATGGATTCCGCTTCACGGTGACAGCGGCGCGGGCTCGCTCGCTTGCCGTGTCCGTGCCCGTGTCGCGGATTGTCGCGGCGCCACGGCAATCGAGATTGCCTTGATCCTCCCAGTCTTGCTACCGATTCTGCTGGCGATTTTCGAAGTCGGACTGATGTTCTTTGCGAGCGTTCTTATGGATGGAGCGGCAAGCGATGCGGCGCGCCTCGTGCGCACCGGACAAGCGCAGCGCTCCGCCGATGCGCTGGGCACGTTCCGCCAACGGCTGTGCGATCAGCTCTTCGGCGTCGTCAACTGCGGGGACGTGATGCTCGATGTCCGTAGCTTCCGGACCTTCGGCGCGATCCCCCCGACTGTTCAGCTCGACGACCAAGGCCGCCTCGCCAATGTCGGATTCACGCCGGGCAACGCCGGCGACATCATCATCGTTCGCGTCGGGTTCCGTTGGAATTTCTCGACGCCGCTGATCGGCCTGCCGTTTTCCGACAACGGCACCAACAGCCGCCTGCTGTTGTCGACGGTCGTTTTTCGCAACGAGCCCTATCAACGGCCATGACGCCACAGACTCCCGCCCCGGATCGCAGCCGGTCCGGCTCCGTCGCCATCGAGTTCGCACTCGCGCTGCCGGTGCTGCTGACGGTTCTGTTCGGCATGGTCGAGCTGACCAACGCGCTCCAGGTTGGGCGCAAGCTGGTATCCGCTACGCAGTCGGTCGCCGACCTGCTGACGCAGGAGGCATCCGTCAACGACGCGCGTCTTGCCGATATTTTCACCGCCGCCGAGCAGGTCGTGCTGCCGTTTCCGGCTGCAGCGCTGAAAGTCGGCGTCGCCAGCGTCCGCTTCGACTCCGTAGGCGGCGCGCCAATTGTCGATTGGCAGGCGAGCCGCCGCGGCGGTGCCGTCGCGACGCCGGGCGCGCGCAGCGCCGGCCTCGGACTGCCGGGCGAAAGCGTCGTCATTGTCGACGCGAGCTACGACTATACGCCCGTGTTCGGCGCTTTCGTGCTCGGGAGCTTGCGTTTTTCCGAGACCGCCGTCGCACGGCCGCGACGCAGCCCAACGATCGCGCGAAATTAGGCGATTCACTGGAGGCAATCCATGATCGAACGTGCGCGAAGATTCTTGCGAGCGGACGACGGGGCGGTCGCTATCATTCTCGCGCTGGCGATGGTGCCGTTCTTGGCCGCCAGCGGCGCTGCGGTTGACATGTCGCGGGCCTACCTCGTCAAGGTGCGTCTCGGCCACGCGCTTGATGCTACCGCCCTTGCGGTCGGCTCATCACGCGGGACCGAAGCCGAACTGCAGGAGATCGCCCGCCGGTTCTTTCAGGCGAACTACCCCGGTACCGTGATCGGCGTCGCCCGGCCGCCGACGGTTCGTATCGAGGGCAACACCATCACAGTTTCGACCAGTGCGACCGTCAACACGACGCTGATGCGGGTTGCCGGCGTAGACACCATCACGGTCGGCGCCTCCGCGTCTGTCATGCGCGAGACAACCGGGCTCGAAGTCGCGCTCGCTCTCGACAACACTGGCTCCATGGCCGGGAGCAAGCTTACCGCCCTCAAACAGGCGTCCCGCGACCTCATCAATATCCTGTTCGGCGACCGCGAAGTCGCGGACCGCGTCTTCATCGGAATCGTGCCGTTTGCCGCGACCGTCAATGTCGGCACCGATCGGATCGGGCTCTTGGGCGGCTCGTTCAACCCGGCCGATTTCTCGCCCGACACGTGGGGCGGCTGTATCGAAGAACGCCTTAACGGTCACGATCAGCTCGATACCTCGATCGCTGAAGGCGGCGCGTGGCGGCCGTACCGCTGGGGCCGCGATCGCTTCAACAACTGGCCGCCGCTTTCCGGAACAAACCCGCAGTTGCGCGGACCCAACCGCGACTGCCCGCAACCGATCACACCCTTGACCAACCGCAAGTCGCCGCTCCTCAGGGCGGTCGATGCCATGACCGCGCAAGGCTTCACCCATATCAACCTCGGAATAGTGTGGGCATGGCGTCTGATCTCGCCCGATCCGCCCTTCACCGAAGCCCGACCCTACGGCGATCGCGACTACAACAAGGCGCTGATCCTGATGACGGACGGCGTAAATGTCTTCCCCAACCCAGGATACACCGCTTACGGCCGTCTCGCCGACCAGCGGTTGGGTACAAACAACCCGTTCGTTGCCAATAACGAGTTGGACGTCCGAACGAGTCGCGTCTGCACCAACGTCAAGCAACGTGGCATCATCGTTTACACGATCGTGTTCCAAGTGACCGAGGTCTCGGTCGAGAACTTAATGCGTAACTGCGCGACCGACGCGTCGAAGTATTTCAACTCGCCGACCAACGAGGCGTTGCGCCAAGCCTTCCAGACCATTGGCGCGCAGCTCAGCAATCTTCATGTCAGTCGATAGGTTCCTCTCGGATTGCGCTCGGCAGACCCGTCGCTCCCTCTTGCCCGCCGAATGCACGCTTCGACGCGGTCTACGCCGCCTCGAAGGGCGGCATGAACGCGTTCTCGAAGGCGCTCGCGGTCAAACTCGCGGTTAGAGTACAATATGGGTGAATCCTTAATGATTCCCGGTCCTTAATGAAGGTTACCGCCCTATAGGTCGAAGCGAGACCCGGGAAAGGGGTCGTGAGCCGAGATGGCTCCGATGCACCGACTGACGCTAAGCAGCGCCGTTGTGGCCCTTACCGCATGGGTCGGGACGACCGCGTTCACCGCCGGCTGGAACAACGTCAATTGGCGCGGTCTCACGCTCGAGATGCAGACCTACCTCTGCGGCCGCGATGCGGCGCCGCAATGGTCCCCGGAATGGCGCAAGTGGTCCTACGACCGCGTCGGCCGCGCTCCCGACTACGCTGCCTAACTCCAAGAGATTCGCCGCAAGGCGTCGCCGCCCAAGCCGCGGGACCGCGAAAAGGCCGTTCCCGACGAGGTCTGGAAAGCCGTGGCCGCCAAGGTCGCGGCGATCGCGCCGGATGCGGCCGATCTCGAAACGATCAATAAACGCGCGAAGGACGATTGCGATGCCGGCGCGTACGAAGTTCTGGCGTATATCTAGGCGAGCGGGTTCGGCGTCGCCAGCGATCTCGAAAAAGCCTACGAGTACTACGGCCAGGCATTCATTCGCGGCGCCCATCACGTCAAGCCCGACCTCGACAATCTGTGGAAGCAGCTCGAACCCGACGCCCAGGGCCGGATGCGGCAGATGTTCGAGAAGGCGGCGATGTCCGCGGCGGGCGGGGCGACT
>Ga0194131_10001514_pt1 | contig 39696 bp, 31 predicted proteins | sample TA2KigO120mmetaG_FD_148631 | JGI IMG/M metagenome (GOLD analysis project Ga0194131, IMG submission 148631) | Freshwater microbial communities from Lake Tanganyika, Tanzania - TA2015053 Kigoma Offshore 120m | ecosystem: Environmental > Aquatic > Freshwater > Lake | place: Tanzania: Lake...
GATTGAGAGGTGTTCATGGACGACAAAACCCGACGCAAGCGACCCGGCTACGGGATGCGCCGATCCCGCGCCCCGGCCCGCTGCCAGCGCCCAAGCCGCAAACCGTTCAGCCTACGCTTGATTAAGGTCTAGGACAGAAGCTAGACCCGCCCCGTTGCATTCTAAACTCGGCCCAGCCGTGACCAACGTGGGCTGGGAAATCCCCAAATAGTCCAAGGCATAGACCTGAATTCGGCCAAGCCAACGAAGCGCGAAAAGCGTGTCTTCTTGTTCCAGATTGCTGCCATCCTGGCCAGTGAGCAATATCGCGGGGTGAGTTGCGTCTGGGTTCCAACGAAACGTGACACAGACAACTCGCTTATTTAAGCGAGCTCGAATAGTTACCTCAACCGTGGACTTTGGACCATCAGCCGTTACGCTTAGCACCGTTGACCGAGGTAGCTCTCTCCTCGCGTCAGGTTTCCGTGCCAAGCTTCCCTGATTAGCAGCGTAAGTAGCGATCCCCTGCAACGCCTGGAGAACGGTGGTTTTTCCTGAGCCATTCGGCCCCAGAATCAAAGTGAAGGGCGCGAGCGGGAAACTCGCCTTACGCAGCGCCTTGAAGTTCGTGAATTGAATTGACTCAATCATCCGCCCGGTTTTTCCTTCCCCTCGCTACCGATGGTCACGCGGAGAATTGAAAGCGCAATCGTCCAGCAGACTGCCGCCAGAGTATCTAATCCTCCTGATCACGACTTTTGGGCAACCACGACAAGACCAAAGATAGACCTAGCGCGCAGATTACAACACTGCAAACTAGCATCGCGACCATGAAGTAATGGTTACCCGTATGGTTGTAAAGTCCAACAAGCCCGGTGAAAGTCGTACCGAGGATTCCCAAGGAAACCGCGAACATCTTTCGGTGTATCTCGACGCGGCGCAATGCCTTCCTGGCCATCCGGATGGCCGCCTTTGACATCTTGTGTATGTTCTCGGTCCCGCAATGCGGGCACCTGTTGAAATTCCCGTGGTATTCTCCTTTGCAGTTCAGGCACAACATGCCGCGCTCGCAGTTAAGGGTTTGTGGGAAACGCGCAAGAGAATTGTACAGGGTTTTTCAATCAGTTGGCCCAAAAAAAATGACAGATCCCGGAATCATTCCGAGATCTGCCTATGCAATCTACAATCTCAAATCTGCGATCTGCAATTTCTTAGTACATGTCCTCCCCGCCGCCGCCTGCCGCCTTCTTCTCCTCCTTCGGAATCTCGGCGACCAGGGCGTCGCTGGTCAAGAGCAGCGTCGCGACGCTGGAGGCATTCTGCAGGGCGCTGCGGACGACCTTGGTGGGGTCGATGATGCCGTCCTTGACCATGTCGCAGTACTTGTCCTGGCGGGCGTCGTAGCCGTAGTTGGCGTTGTCGTTCTCCAGGACCTTGTTGGCGACGACCTCGCCGTTCTCGCCGGCGTTCTGGCAGATCTGCACGATCGGGGCCTTGCAGGCGCGGACGACGATGTTGTAACCCGTCACCTCGTCATCGGAGAGGTTCTTGGGCTTGAGGCCGGCCGAGGAGCGGAGCAAGGCGACGCCGCCGCCGGGCAGGATGCCTTCCTGGTTGGCGGCGCGGGTGGCATGCATGGCGTCCTCGACGCGGGCCTTCTTCTCCTTCATCTCGCTCTCGGTGGCGGCGCCGACGTTGATCTTGGCCACGCCGCCGGACAGCTTGGCGATCCGCTCGGAGAGCTTTTCCTTGTCGTAGTCGCTCGTGGACTTCTCGAGCTCGCGCTGGATGAGCTGGATGCGGCCCTGGATATCGGGCTTCTTGCCGGCGCCCTCGATGATGACCGTGTTCTCCTTGTCGATCTTGACCTTCTTGCAACGGCCCAGATCCTTGAGCTGGACGTTTTCGAGCTGGATGCCGAGGTCCTCGAAGATGGCCTTGCCGCCGGTGAGGATGGCGATGTCCTCGAGCATGGCCTTGCGGCGGTCGCCGTAGCCGGGGGCCTTGACGGCCGCGCACTTGAACGTGCCACGCAGCTTGTTGATGACCAGGGTCGCCAAAGCCTCGCCTTCCACTTCCTCGCAGATGATCAGGATCGGCTTGCCGGTGTTGAGCACCTTCTCCAGGACGGGGACGAGGTCCTTGTTGGTGGTGACCTTCTTCTCGTAGATGAGAATGTACGGGTCTTCCAGCTCGCACTCCATCTTCTGCGGATCGGTGATGAAGTACGGCGACAGGTAGCCGCGATCGAACTGCATGCCCTCGACGAACTCGTGGGCGGTCTCGATGGTCTTGCCTTCCTCGACCGTGATGACGCCGTCCTTGCCGACCTTCTCCATGGCCTCGGCGATGATGCGGCCGATTTCCTGGTCGTTGTTGGCCGCGATCGTGGCCACGTTCTCCATGTCCTTCTTGGACGTGACCGGGATGCTGAGCTTCTTGAGCTTCTCGACGATGTCGTCGACGGCCTTCTCGATGCCGCGCTTCATCAGCATCGGGTTGACGCCGGAGACCACGGCGCGCAGGCCCTCATTGAAGATGGCCTCGGCGAGGACGGTCGCAGTGGTGGTGCCGTCGCCGGCCACGTCGCTGGTCTTGGACGCGACCTCGCGGACCATGCGGGCGCCCATGTTCTCGTACTTGTCCTCCAGGTCGATCTCCTTGGCCACGGTCACGCCGTCTTTGGTGACGGTCGGCGAGCCAAAGCTCTTCTGAAGAATGACGTTGCGGCCCTTGGGCCCCAGCGTCACCTTGACGGCCCGGGCCAGCTTGCCCACGCCCTTGCGCATGGCGTCGCGAGCCTCTTGATCGAAAGCGATTTGCTTGGCGGACATTCGACGAATCTCCTTGGGAAAGTTTTCAGTGTTCAGTTTTCAGTTCAAAGCTTTCAGTGTTCATGCATCAGTGTCTTTTCTTACTGAACACTGAAAACTGAACACTGAAAACTCGCTAGTCGATGACGGCGAGGATGTCTTCCTCGCGCATGAGTAGGATATTGGAACCGCCCCGGTCCTTGTACTCCTCGCCGGCCCAGTTGGTGAACAGCACCTGGTCGCCTTCCTTGACGGACAGCGGCTTGCGTGTGCCATCCTTCATGAGCCGGCCATTGCCCACGGCCAACACCTTGCCACGCTGCGGCTTGTTCTTCGCGGAATCCGGCAGCAGGATGCCCCCCGCTGTCTTCTCGTCCGCCTCATGTCGCTGGACCACGACTCGGTCGCTCAATGGTTTGACCTTCATGGCACGAACCTCTCTCGGCTGTTTGGGACTCAATTAATGGCCGGGCTCTGAGCAAGTTTCATGCCCTTATCTGCCAAACTCGCAAAGTGTTAACTGCACAATAGTTGTGCCTCGGGACTCCGCAAAAGCCCGAGGGAATCGTCTGCCAACTTGGCCCACGGGTGACCCCTGGCTGTCGGAATGGCAGGCGGGCAAGGACCGGCGCTGGCGACGATGCAAACCGCGCCTTGTCCTGGCGTGATCGCATTCACGCCACATACGGCAGCACATACGGCCCCTTTGGAATGACGGCAATGCGCGCCGTCGGGCCGTGTTCGGTCAGGCTGTCGGCGACCGCTTGCTCGACGCTGGCAGCCGGCTCGACGTGGCAGCCGCGCAGCGTCTCCGCCGGCAGGCCGTCGCTGACCACCTTCACCTTGCAGTGCAGGACCACCTTGGCCAGCTCCTCGAGCTGCCATTGGTCCATGACGAAGTAGTCCTTGCCCATGATGCGCTGCTTGAAGAGCACCAGATCCTGGTTGTCGGCGAGCAGCTTCTGAAACTCCGGGCTGCCCACGCCTTCGCTGAGACTGGCGGCCAGGATGATCGTGCCCCCCTTCTTGACGATCGGCATCGCGCCGGTCAGCCCCTTGACCGCCTGATACCAGGTCGTGTCCAGCGGATAGCCGGCGCAACTCGTGACGACGATGTCCATCTTCTCGGGCACGGGGACGCGGACGACTTTCTCGACGAAGCGGACGCCTTCCATCCAGGCATGCTCCATGTGGCCGGCGCCGACCCAGGTGATGCGCCGCTGGCCGTCGAGGCAGACGTTGACGATGAAGTCGCAGCCGGCCATCCAGGCGATGCGCGTGTTCTCCTCGTGCACCGGGTTGCCGTCGAGGTAGCCGCAATCCGCCTTCGGATGTTCCAGGAATTGCGGGCCATGCCAGATCTTGACGGTTTCCAGGGCGGCGATGCCGGGGCAGATGACCTTGCGGCCGCCGCTGTAGCCGGCCATCAGATGCGGCTCGATCAGCCCCGTCGTGATTTTCAGGTCAGCGCGAACATAACGGCTGTCGAGATACACCGGCACGCCGCGCGGCGTCACGCCCAGGTAGTCGTGCTCCTCCAGCACCTTGCCGTGATGGTTCTCGATGCGATAGTTCCGCGCGATCTCGGCGCCCACCAGTTCGTCCAGTTCGGCCCCCTCGTTGGGCCGGTGCATTCCGGTGGCGATCAGGATCAGGCTGTCCTTGCGGGCAATGCCTTGCTCTTCCAGCGTCCGCAGCAGCGGCGGCAGGATGACGCGATTCGGCACCGGCCGCGTGATGTCGCAGATGAGGATGCATGCGTTCTTGCGGCCGCGGGCAAGCTGCGCCAGCGGCGGCGTGCCGATCGGATTCGCCAGCGCCGCCGCCACCGCCGACTCGGCGTTCGCCAGCGGCTCACTCGGCTTGATGGCAAGCGGCCCGACGATGCGATCATCGGGAAGTTCCACGGGAAGTCCAGTCCGGCCATAATCGAGTGTGATGCGCATGACGCTATTGTATGGCGAGCCGGGAGCGTGTGCGACCGGAGAAAGTCGCCACCGTGCGCCGGTACGCCGGTACGCCGGTCGCATTCGCCCTGGCCCGCCGTCACTCGCGCACGCGCACGCGCAGCAGCGTGGACCAGTCGTGCGACTTGAGGGTCTTGCGGCCGATGGTGTTGGGCTTGATTGCCTGCACGCCGAGGCCGAGGAGGAACTGGTTCTTGCCGACCATGGCCCGGCCGGCCAGCAGCGCCCAGCGGCTCGGCTGGTCCTCCCCTTCCGGGATCAGCGTGCCGCGGTGGAAGGTGTTGGCGAAGCCCTCGTAGCTGAGTTGCACGGGCCAGACCTGCACGCGCGGGCGGTCACTGGACGTGATGTCGCCCAGACCGGGCAATACCTTGTCGAGAAGCTGATCGATGTTGTCGCGATCGACGCGCGAGGCGCCGCCGGCCGGCGCCACCACGACCAGCCGCAGTCGCACCGGCACGCCCTCAACGACCAGGCGGCGGTCCCCCTTGCTCGGCGGCAGGTCGGGATACTCGGCGAGTTTCTCGATGCGCTCGATCTCCGTCGGATGCTTCTTTTCCTTGCGAAACAGCTTGCGCACGAGCACCCAGAGAATGAGCAAGACAATGAGTGCCGCGCCGGCGACGATGAACAGCCAGATGCTGTCGAGCGTGCCGGCGATGCCTTCGGGGAGCATCTTTTTGAGAAAGTCGGGTGGTTGCATGGATTTCCTCTTACAGGTCGCCGTGGATGAATGGATAAACGAAATGTCCCAGGAGTCGGGCATCTTTATAATGAGAACTGACTGCAACCGAGGCAAGCATTCCATAGGAGAGCGATATGCAGATCTTGCTGGCGCTGGCGGCGATCACCATGGGACAGCCGGGCGCGGACGTCGCCAGGCTGGAGGGCAAGTACCTCAAGAACATCCGCCAGCTCACGCACGACTTCGCCCGCGCCGGCGAGGGCTACTTCTCCCCCGATCAGAAGCAGATCATCTTTCAGGCCGAGGAAAAGGGCGACAATCCCTTTTACCAGATTTTCACCATGGACCTCGAAAACGACAAGTTCCGCCGCGTCAGCCCCGGTGTCGGCAAGACCACCTGCGCCTACTTCCATCCGACCGAGAACAAGGTCATCTTCGCCAGCAGCCATCTCGATCCGGACGCCAAGAAGCACTATACCGTAGAGCGCGACCTGCGCGACCAGGAACGGAAGACCAAGAAACGGCGCCGCTACGTCTGGGACTTTGATCCGCACATGGCCATTTTCGAGGCCGACCTGCACACTCTCAAGCTCAAAAAGCTCACCGACGCCGCCGGCTACAACGCCGAGGGCAGCTACTCGCCCGATGGCAAGCACATCGTTTTCTGTTCCAACCGCACCGGGCCGAAGAACCTCGAGCTGTTCATCATGGACGCGGACGGTTCGAACGTGCGGCAGCTTACTAGGGCGCCCGGTTGCTACAACGGCGGACCGTTCTTCTCCCCGGACGGCAAGCGCGTCATCTTCCGCAGCGATCGCAAGAAGAAGGACCATCTGCAATTGTACGTCATCAACGCCGACGGCTCGGGAGAGATGGCCCTCACCGACGACCTCGACTGGGTCTTCTGGGCGCCATACTGGCACAAGGACGGCAAGCACATCGTCTTCACCGGTGCCGATCACAGCAAGCCCGGCCGGCCCAACTACGACCTCTGGTGGATGCCGGTGCCCCCACACGAAAAACCGGCAAATCGTTCAGGCGCCAACGATGCAAAAACAACGAAGACACGGCTCACCTACCACTCGGGAGCCGACGTCTTGCCCGTTCTCAGCCCGGATGGTCGCCGGCTCATGTGGACTTCGACCAGGACGCCGAGTCACGCGGCCCAGCTATTCATTGCAGATTTCGTGATGCCGAAGAATGAGTGAGCGCGACGCCAGGGTCGCGGCGCCACCAGGGGAAAAACGCGCTGGTGCGAGCCATGTACTCGGCATAGCCTTCCTTGGTCTGCTGCAACGAGCGCTCCAGCAGCGTGACGCCGGAGACGCGGAGCAGCAGGAAAGACATGACCAGCGGTCCGATGATTGTCCACCAGGCGTGGCCGTCGCCGAGCGCGGCAAGATAGATGCCCCACCAGATCAGAAAATCGCCGAAATAATTCGGATGGCGGGTGTAGCGCCAGAGTCCCCGGTCCATGACCTTGCCGCGATTGCCCGGATCCGATTTGAACCGCGCAAGCTGATAGTCGCCGATGGTCTCGAACAGGAACCCCACGGTCCACAGGCCCATCCCCAGAAACGCCCAGACGTCCAGGGGCGCGCGATCGAGCTGCCCGGCCACGATCGGCAGCGCGACGACGTTCATGATCAACCCCTGCAGCGCAAAGACAGTGAATAAGCTCACCAGCCAGAAGCGTGGACCAATCGCTTGGCGCATCGCCTGGTAACGATGATCTTCGGGAGTGCCCAGCTTTCTCCGTGCAAGGTGAGCCGCCAGCCTCAGGCCCCAGACGGACGTCAGGGTCAGGAGCACGATTTTTCGCGAGGAAACCTCGCCCGTGAGAAAGAAAGTTACGGCGGCGATCGCCACGAAGCCCATTCCCCAGAACACGTCCACGATGCTCACGTCACGCAGCTTCAAGCTCATCAGCCAGACGAGCACCATGAAGAGGGCGGTCACCGAAAGATTGACGGCAATGAGTTCCAACAAGCTCATGTCACCAGACCTTTCCTCTTGAGAGTGATCGTGCCGCTCCGAGCCGAGAAGTTGCGGTCCCGATGTGGTCGCGACAGCGCGCGGCTCGAGGAGGTAGTGTCCGACGAACCACTCTGTTCCCCCGCCATGGCGGAACAATTCTGCGCAGGCCATGAAGAACATGCGCCAGCGCTGCAGCGTCACCCTGGCCGTGGCCGGGTCGGAGTCGCCTCCGAACAGGGCGAGCAGGCGAGCGCGCTTGGCGTTCAGGTTCAGCAGCCAGTCTTCGCAGGTTCTGGCATAGTGCCGTCCATTCACCTGCCAGCATCGGGAAATGACCAGATCCCGGTCAAAGTGGGCAAGAAGGTCAAAGGAAGGCATCAGGCCGTCGGTGAAAAAGTGCCGCGCCATCCAGTCGTTGCCGCCTGTGCTGTCAAAGGTGTAAGCCGACTCGCGGTGGCAAAAGATATGCACGAACAGCTTGCCCGCCGGCCGCAACCAGGCAGCAATGCGTGCCAGCAAGGTCTGCAAGTTACGCATGTGCTCGAACATCTCGATCGAAACGACTCGATCATGAGCATGGTCGCCGGCATATTCCACGATGTTGGCCGTGACGACCCGGACATTGCCGAGCCCTCGTTCGCGAGCGCGCGTTTCGATGCAGCGCTTCTGCTGCGCCGAATTGGACAGGGCCGTCACCCGGCAGCGTGGATAATGCTCGGCAATCCACAGCGTGAGCGCACCCCAGCCGCAGCCCAGGTCCAGCACCTCCATGCCGTCCTCGATTTCGGCGCGCTGGCAGGTCAGCCGGAGCATGCGTTCTTCCGCCTCGCGCAGGCTCGTGTGACGGTCCGGATACAAGCAGCAACTGTATTTCAGACGCGGTCCCAGGACGGCCTCGAAAAACTGGGGCGGCACGTCATAATGCTGCGCGTTAGCCTGGTCGGTCGCCAGCGCGATCGGGCTTTCCTTGAGGAACCCCACGAGGTCCGCCGTGTGCCGGGACGCGTCCCCGTGGCGACGCTCCTGCTCAAGCCGGGCACGCAGCTGCCGCCTGATGCCGATACGAATCAGCCAGTCGGGCAGCCAGCCCTTTTCCGCCAGATCTGTCAAGTTCATCACAGCGCCTCATGGTTCGGGATGATGTTGCGCGCATCCGAGCGTCGCAGCAAGAGATGTTCCCAGGATTCGTCGCGGCGAAGCCGGAGCAGCTGCACAATCATGTAAACGGCCATGGCAATATTGCCGAACAGCATGATGGCGGCGAACCAGGCCACGCGGGCAAGGTTGCCTGGCTCCTTGTAAGCGACCCATACGTAGAATGTGAGGAAGCCGCAGTAAGCATCCATGAATGTGGCGACGAACCAAGGCTCGGCAAACAAGTAACCGGCCTGCAGCACGCTGCGGTCGAGCGACGCCCAGCCAGTCGTCACGATCATGACCAGCAGAATCAGCGCGAATAGACTCAGCAGCATCGAGCGCATCATCGTGCCTCCTGTCCAGCCGGGGCGAAATGATCCACGTCGGCCACCTGCCAGAGGAGGGGTCTGCGCCGGCACTCCGGTTTCGCAAGCAGGATCTGCGCCACCCCGATCTGATTCTCGAGGAAGCCGGCCTCGCAATAGCACAGGTAATAGTGCCACATGCGAATGAACGGTTCATCGAATCCGAGGGAACGAATCTCGTCGATGTTCTGCCAGAACCGCTTGCGCCATCTGTAAAGCGTTTCCGCGTAATGCCTGCCGAAGTCCTCCAGATGAAGGAACCGGAAGTCCGTCCCCCGTCCGATCGCGTTGGCCATGGCCGCAACGGAAGGCAGACAGCCTCCCGGAAAGACGTACGCTTGAATGAAATCCACCGATCGGCGGTACGCCTCGAAACGCTCGTCCGGGATCGTGATCGCTTGCAAGAGCATCATGCCGTCCGCACGCAGCAGGCCAGAGCATGTTCGGAAGAAGGTCTCCAGATACTGGTGGCCTACCGCCTCGATCATCTCAATCGAGACGATGTGATCGTACGATCCGGTAAGGTGGCGGTAATCCTGGCAGAGAACGTGTACGCGCCCCTCGAGGCCGGCCTGGCGAATACGCTGGCAAGCATGTTCATGCTGGCGTCGGGAAATGGTCGTCGTCGTCACCCGGCAGCCGAAATGCTGGGCGGCGTGCAAGGCGAAGCCGCCCCAGCCGGTGCCGATCTCGAGTACGTGGTCGCGCGGCGAAAGCTCGAGCTTGCGGCAGATCCGCTCGTACTTCGCGCGCGACGCATCCGCAAGTGTGGCGTCCGGGTGCGTGAACACTCCTGCGGAATAGGTCAGCGTCTCATCGAGGAACAACGAGTAAAACTCCTCTCCCAGATCGTAATGGGCCGCGATGTTGCGCCGGCTGCCACGCAGCGTGTTCCGGCGAAAGTAATGTGCCCAGGCTTTCAGCCCCCGCCAGCAGCGGGCGACGGCACCATCCATGCTCGACAGCACGCTAGAGTTCCTTGTCAGCAATCGGAACAGCCTGGTCAGATCATCGCAATCCCACCAGCCGTTCAGGTAGGCCTGGGCGGCACCCAGGGTCCCACGCAAGGCCAGCAGCGGATAGAAACGAAAGTCATGAACGCGGATCGCGGCGGCGACATCGTCTCCGCTCCGGTTCGCGCCGAGATCCCACCAGGACTCGTCGTCACGCAGGCGCAGACTGCCGGTCTGCAAGAGTCGCAGACGGCTAATTATCCTGTTCCGGAAGAAGCGAGCGAACCATCCCGGACGCGCGGCTGGTCTGCCGTCGCCAGGCTCGTGGCTCTCGGATATCTTTCTGGATGCGGATAGAATGGACATTTCGTCCTCCACAGATGGAAAGCCTGAAGATAGATGGCAGCCGTGATGCGGACCGTCATCAACGGGTAACGACAATGCATGGCGAGGCGCGTGCGGCGCGACAAGGGCACTCGCCCCAGGTGCAATGACGCCCGAAACAACGTGTTCTCTTCCAGAGCGTTCTCGATGCCCACGCGTATCTGCGCGCCTGGCGAACTCAATCGCCAGCGGTATTCCAGATTCATGTCCATGAACGGCGACACGTGAAAGACCTTGGGATGCCGGTACTGCAAGTCTGCGCCGGCGCCATGCTGGTTGCCATGCCAGAGCACGTAGCAATGGCGTTCGAGCCAGGGCGTATTTTGCACTTCCGCGACCAAAGCCTCGACAGTGCAGCCATCCGCGGCAAGACAGTAATAGATGCTCAGCGGATTGAAATAGTAACCGAAGTTTCGCAGCTGGGTCAGCAGCCGGACCGGGCCCTCGAGCTTCAGGCCTGTTTGCTGCGAAACCAGGTCCCGAACGCTCGCCGCCAGCGACTGCCGCGGGTCGCCGAGATGATCACGGCGCAGGAATGCCCCTGGCGCGAAGCGGCTCTCCGACAGCAGGCCGGCACGCAGGAGGGACGGCACTTCCGCCAGGTCCAGGAAGGTCATGTACAAGCCGTACTGAAACCGGTGTATCACCGGCTCCAGCCGCTCGTGGCGAACGACGCCTTGGTAGAGGCAGCTTTCCATTGGTCCAGACCCAGTCCAAAATGTTGCGTGACGTCCAGCGCGCTGTTGACTCCATCTTCATGGAATCCGTAACCGTGATAAGCACCGCAGAAGAAGGTCCGTCGCCGGCCATTGCGCCGCCTCAGCTGGTCCTGGGCGTTCAAGGACTTGCTTGTGAACACCGGGTGATGAAAGACGAACCGATCCAGCACCCGCGACGGCTCAATCCGGTCGCCCGAATTGAGCGTCAGCAAGATCGGCGACGGTGTGTCGAGACCCTGCAAGCGTGACAGGTCATAGGTGACGGCGACAGCGTTGTCCCCGCTGCAGGGGATGTGATAGTTCCAGCTCGCCCAGGCGCGCCGGCGGCGCGGCAAGATCGTCGTGTCCGTGTGCAGCACGGCCATGTTGGCCTGGTACGGAAAGGCCTTCAGACTGCTGATTTCCGTTTCATCGGCGTCTTCCAGCACCGCCAGCGCCTGATCGGCATGACAGGCCAGCACAACATGATCGAAGATTTCCGCCGGAGCGTTGCGAGGCTCGACAACCACATGGTCCCGATGCCGGCGGACGGCTGCGACGGCGCACTCTGTGCGGATGCGGTCGCGAAACGGTGCGGTCAGCCGCTCCAGGTAGCGCCGCGCGCTTCCCACAACCGTTTTCCATTGTGGCCGGCCACGCACTTGCAACAGTCCATGATTGCGAAGAAACGCCAGCAGGAAGTGCGCGGGAAAGTCCAGTAACTGGCCCGGCGGACATGACCAGATTGCCGAGGCCATCGGCACGAGATACTTGTCAATGAACCAGCTTCCGTAAGCCCTCTTGGCCAGCAGGGCGCCCAGAGGAGTGTCTTGCAGGTCGCTCTCCAGCAAGCCGTCCGCCTCTCGGTTGAATCGCAGGATGTCGGCCAGCATGCGCAGGAAATCAGGCCGCAACAGGTTCCGCCGTTGCGCGCAGAGCCCATTCAGCGAGCTTCCCTGATACTCGAGTCCGGACTGGGCGCAGCGGACGCTGAAGCTCATGTCCGTGTCCCGGCCGGACACGGCCAGCAGCTGCAGCAGACGACAGAAGTTGGGATAGGTCTGCTCGTTGTAGACCATGAAACCCGTGTCCACGCGCCACTGGCGATCAAAGGTTATGACATCGAGCGTGCGCGTGTGTCCGCCAGGGCAGCGAGCCGCCTCGAAGACGTCGATGTCATGTTCCTGGCAGAGAAGCCGGGCAACCAGGTTGCCGCTGATTCCAGTGCCGATGATGCCGATTCTCACAGGTCACTCCGGTTCATCACGAGTGCTGTTATCACGGGTGCTCCAGTCCGACCGATCCGGCGGCTGCGGGTGCCGGATCCTTCCGCTTGTAGCTCTCCTGGATGTGCCGGGGTACCGGTTTCAGATCCCAGACGAGACCTGCCCACGACAGCACGACCAGCAGATAGTACGTGATGTCGATCTGCCACCAGCGAAAGCCCTGCCGGGCCGAAGCGGGATAGTGATGATGGTTGTTGTGCCAGCCCTCTCCGAAAGTCAGCAGCGCGAGCAGGAAGCTGTTGCGGCTGTCATCTTTCGTGGCGTACGGGCGGGTGCCGAACCGATGCGCGACGGAGTTGACCGCAAACGTCAGGTGGTATAGCGCGACTGTGGACACGACGAACCCCCAGACCAGAACTTGCCAGCCGCTGGTGCCAAGCCAGGGCATCCACATCTCCAGGCCGGCCCCCAGCCCGAACAGGGCCATCGCAAACGCCAGAGGCACGAGAAAATCGTTGCGGTCGAGAAAGCGAATCTCGGGATATCTCAGCCAGTCGCGGACAAGCCGCTCGTCCGTGCCGACGTGCTCGCGCGTCATGAACCACGCCATATGACTCCAGAAGAACCCGAAATGGACAGGAGAATGGGGGTCGCGAATCGTGTCGGCGGAGCGGTGGTGAGCCCGATGGTGTGCCGCCCACCAGAGCGGCCCGCGCTGCCCCGCGGCGGCAGCCACGATGGCGCCGCAGAACTGGAACCAGCGCGACGTCTTGAATGAACGATGCGAAAAATAGCGGTGGTAGAAGGCAGTCAAACCGAACACCCGCAGGAAGAGTGTGGCCAGCGCGATCCCCACTGCCGTCCAGCTCCAGCCCACCCAGAGCACTCCCAGGCATGCCACATGCAGGAGCAGAAATGGCAGGCAGCGCAGCCACTCGACACGAGGAACAGGGTTGGTCCGGGTGGCCAGAACGTCTTGAGCTACCATCGAAAGCTCCTTTCTGCGGTCACAGCGCCGAAGATGCTGCCGTGATGTTTTGGCGCAATTTCAAAAACGCCGTCTCCTGCACCTGACGGATCCGCTCCTTGGACAAACCCAGGTCGCGTCCGACCTCCTCGAGGGTCTCGGTCCTGCCAGGCTCGTCGTTCAGATGGAAGCGCCGGCTGATGACGAGCTTCTCGCGCGGCGTCAGGATGGACGCCTCATCTCGAAGAAACTGCCTGAGTAAGGCCAGTCGCGCATCGATCGGCTCCGGATCGCGAGCGCACGGGCCGCCCTGGGGCAATGCGTCGATCGGCACCGATCGGGACAGTCGATCGGTCGTTTGACGCCGCGCCAGCCGCGACAGCGCTCGCGTCAAGCAGGTGAAGGCATAACTGCTGAAGCGAATTCCACGCCAGGGATCAAACGTCTCGACCGTCTTGATGAGTACCAGTTGACACTCGCCGACCAGATCGTCAGCAAGCTGTGGCGACCACAACCACTTCTGCACGGCCTTGTAAATCAGCTTGCCGTTTCCGACCACGATGCGATTGCGCACGCGGTGATATTCGCGGCGCCAGCGCGCCGACTCACTCTCGTGCGCGGCGATGCACATCCGCCAGGCGGCATAGTGCATCCGCCTGGCACAGGCCAGCGTCAACTCGTTGGGCATGTGGCCCCTGGTCTCCACGCACTCCACATCGGCGATCAAGTCCGGCTCCCTGGCCTCGCATGCCGCGAACGAGGGGTGGAAGATGAAATGCGGCTCACCTGGCCGCCGGCGGGTCTTGCTGGACGAAAGACTCATGGCGAACCTATCTTCTGCGGACGACCCGGCGCCGCCTGCCACGGCCGTCCGAAAAACGTTCAATTCGTTCTAGTAATCCTAAGTGGCCTATGGCGACGAGTCAATGGTAAATGATCGTTTTGACTGTTTATTTAATGGGGCCGGCCGCAAGCACAGCGCCGGACACGACTTACATGGCCAGCTGAATCCGTATTTTTCGGCCATGCTGGCCTGCCGCCGGGCAAGCCAGGCTGGAATTCCGTGAACCGGCGCTATAGTATTAATTGAACGATATGATCTTTAACATGATGGCCATGATGGAAGCGACATTTGTGAGTCCGGCCCAGGTGTCGCGCGCACTGGGCGTCAGCACCTCCACCATCAAGCGCTGGGTCGATCAGGGGGTCTTGCCGGCGCACAGGACCGCCGGCGGTCATCGCAAGCTGCTGCGCGTCGATGTCCTCCGGCTCGTCCGTGAGGGAAACTTCCCGCGCCTCGACTTGCGACTGCTGGAACTGCCCGTCGACGCCGGCGCTGCCGACACAAATGAATTGTCCCGCCGTCTCTTCGAGGGCCTGCGGCAGGGCGACATCAGCTTGTGCCGTTCCGTCATCCATGGCGCCTACGCAACCGGGCTGTCGATGGAAACGCTCGGTGACGAGGTGATCGCCCCCGCGATGTCCCGCCTGGGTGAATCCTGGCAGCAGGGTCGCATCGATGTCATGCATGAGCACAGGGGGACGCTCCTCTGCACGGGTGTGCTGCACGAACTCAGGCCCGCTCTGGAGGCGAATGCTCAGCAGGACCGCCCGGTCGCGGTCGGCGGCAATCCCGAGGGCGACCACAGTTCCCTGGCCAGCCTGCTGATCCAGCTGATGCTGCTCGATGCTGGCTGGGACGCGATCAACCTCGGACCAAACACGCCGCTGGCGTCGCTTCGCGTCGCCATCCGTGAATTGCAGCCGCGCCTTGCCTGGCTGTCCGCAAGCCATCTTCCTGACCCGGACGGCTTTCTCGCGGACTACCGCGATTTTCATGACCAGGCACGCGCCGCTGGTGTCGCGGTGGCTGTAGGGGGGAAGGCACTGCATGGCTGGGCACCGGGCACGTTGCCGGCGACGTTGCACGGCTCGTGTCTCGCTGATATGGCGAAGCTCGCACGAACGTTGCACCCGCGACCGCGGCCGCCCAAGAAGGGCCGGCCGGCCAACCAGGTATCCTGAGCCCCGGAACTTTCTGGCAAAGTAATGTGACGGCCAGGCGCGCAGCCGTGGCAAGAGCTCAGGCCGGCGCTGTTTCGAGTCGCGCCAGCTGGCCGCACGCTGCCGCGATGTCGGCGCCGAGGGAGTAGCGGACAGTGGCGGTGAACCCCGCCTCGGTCAGGCGCGCGGCGAACCAGCACCGCCGCTCCGCCGCGGTGCCGATCAAGCCGGTAGCATTCGCTATCACGTTGTAAGGGATCAGGTTGACATGCACGCGCAGGCCGCGCAGGTAACAGAGCAGCTCGCTCAGATCCTGGTCCGTGTCGTTCAGACCCGCAAGCAACAGGTATTCGACCATCAAGGGCCGCCGCTGGATCGACGTCACGTGTTCCATCGCCTTGCGGAGCCTTGCGAGGGGATAGCGTCGGGCCAAGGGAATGAGACGCTCCCGCTGCGCTTGCCTGGCACTGTGCAAGCTCAGCGCCATTCCCAGGCGAGGAAACCGCTCCGCGCAACGGACCATGGCATCGGGTATGCCGACCGTCGACACGAGAATCTTCGCGGGCGACAGGTCGAAACACTGCGGTGACAGCAGCACGTTCAGCGCCTTGTAAACCTCGGTCTCGTTGAGCATCGGCTCGCCCATGCCCATGAAAACGACATTACGAATCGACCTGCCCTCGGCGCCAAGCGCGCGGTTGGCCTGGATCACCTGATCGAGGATCTCATGGTGCGTCAGACTCCGGGCCATGCCCAGCTGCCCGGTCGCGCAGAAGCAGCAGCCAACGGCACAGCCAGCCTGACTTGATACGCACAGGGAGGTCCGGCCCGAGGCAATGCGAAGGATGACGCTTTCGATCATCTGGCCGCTCGCTGTTCGGTACAGCAGCTTGCTGGCTCCGTCGAGCTGCGAGTCGTGTCGGCTGTGGCATGTCAGAAAGTGAAAGGCCACTTCGCTCCCGAAGATCCTCCGTTGCGGCGCGGGGAGTTGCTCCAGCGCTTCCGCCGGAGTCTCCTGCTTCTTGTAGAACGCATTCCGCAGGCGGCGGACATGCCCAGGTTCGATGCGCAGGCGCTTGCGGATTTCTTCGATGGCCAACTTGTCGTGAATGGAATGCATGCCAGAAACGACGGCTCCGGTTCTCGCGCGACGACGGCCGCCTGCAGCCCGTCTCGCAACACATGGTCGCTCCACGCCGACGCCGCGGGTATTCTATTCGAGAACGCCATCCCTACCTGCCGTTGTGAACCCGTCCCGGTTCGAGAATTCGCAGGCAGCGCCCCCGGCGCCCTGGCCCCTCCGGCCGCTCCGGCCGTGCGCTCACACAATCTGCTTGACTTATCGCTGGCCACGTCTATTAATAATGAACGTTATGGACGTTTTTTGCAGCCGCTGTTTTTGCAGCCGCTGTTCTGGCCATTTCTCAATCGGGAGTTGCGGGAGGGAAAAAGCAGTGAGCAGACTTCAACTTGCCAAGATCGGGTTTCTTACCGCATCCGGGGTTTCGTTCCTGCTCTCCGTCTACTTGTGGTTTTCTGGGAGCAAGGATCAGGGCGTTTTTGTCGGGCTCTGGGTGCCATCGATTCTCAGCCTGGGAGCGCTCACTCTGAGCGGAAAATCCAATGGATGACATCACGATTGCCTACATAGGCTTTGTGGTCTTCGGGATCAGCTTCGTGTCGATGTTCGTGGCGCTGATTGCCAGGAATCCGGGCAAAGTGCCTTGAAAGTCATGACCTGGAGTGAGATGCTGCGTGCATCTCCTCCAATGGGGAAAGGATCGGTCATGCCGGCGATCCATCATCAATCGCCCCTGTCCCGCTGGCTGACGCTGGGAGTGTTCCTGGTGATCTGCCTCGGGACGGCGGGTCTTGGCGCGGTCTTGACCAATCTGTCAGTCGGCGAGTGGTATGCAAACCTGCCGAAACCCTCCTGGAATCCGCCCAACTGGGTGTTCGGTCCGGTGTGGACCGTACTGTACTGCGGCATGGCCGTGGCGGCCTGGCTCGTCTGGAGCCGCCAGGGGCGGGACAGAAAGGTCGCCATGCTGCTGTTCGGCCTACAGCTGTGTCTGAACGCGGTCTGGTCGGCTCTCTTCTTCGGCCTGCGTAGCCCCGGCCTGGCGTTGGCCGACATCATCTTGCTCTGGCTTGCCATCCTGGCGACGATTCTTGCGTTCAGGCGGGTCTCGGCGATGGCGGCCGCTTTACTGATCCCCTACCTCGCTTGGGTTTCCTTCGCCGTGGCCCTCAATGCAGCGATATGGAGGATGAACCCATGACCGCTGAACTGGCCCGCCTGGTACTTCTGGCAAACGTGGTCTCGACTCTGGTCCTGGTCGGGGTGATCTGGTTTGTTCAGATCGTTCACTATCCTCAGTTTGCCCGTGTGGGCCGCGATGGATTTGCCGGTTACGAGGCGGCACATGTTCGCTTGACGACCTGGGTCGTGGCGCCGCCCATGCTCATCGAAGCGTTGACATCGGGTGTTCTCGCCTGGCAGCCGCCCTCGCCTGGCCTCACCCTTGTCTGCCGGGGAGGCCTCTTGCTGGTGATCGTGATCTGGCTTTCAACTGCGATCTTGCAAGTACCGCAACACAACGTGCTGGCAAGATCCTTTGACGCCGATGCGCACCGCCGCTTGGTAGCGAGCAACTGGATCCGGACCATTTGCTGGAGCTTGCGGGGCCTGCTGGTCGTGTTCCTGCTGGCTCAGCTTTGTCTTGGAGTTGTGCAGCATGGACAGTAAGCCGACGTATGTGGTTCTGGGAGCGGCCGGCGGCATCGGCTCTGAACTCTGCCGCCGACTGCTGGCATCGGGCGTCGATGGTGGGCTGGGAACCGTGCGCACACGAGGCAAGTCATGACCCACGAGCGATTCGTGATGCGCTCCCTCATGCCGGCTTCCGCCGAGGCCGTCCTGGATTGGCATTCCCGTCCGGGGGCCTTCGAACGGCTGACGCCGCCGTGGGAAAACGTACGGGTTCTGGAACGCACTGGTGGCATCACGGATGGCGGACGCCTGGTGCTCGCCGTGCGCGCCGGCGGTCGCTGGCGTCGCTGGGTGGCCACTCATTGTGACTTCGAGCCGGGGCGTCAATTCTGCGACGTGCAGACCGAAGGCCCGTTTGCACAGTGGCGACATTGCCATCGCTTCTTGCCCGATGGACCGGACAGGTGCTTTCTGGAAGATGACATCAGCTACGCCTTGCCGTTCGGCCGCCTGGGAAAACTGATCGGTGGATCGCTGGTCCGTAGACAGTTGCAGCAGATGTTCGATTACCGTCACCGGGTCACAGCCAGTGATCTTTCATTGCACCTACAATATCAGGGAGGTCGATCCATGAAGGTTGCCATCACCGGCTCTACGGGTCTTGTTGGATCCGCTCTCGTGCCCTTGCTCTCGACTGGAGGCCACAACGTCGTGCGCCTGGTGCGCAGCGCCGATGGGTCACGCGCGGGGGAAGTCGCCTGGGACCCAGCGACGGGGCGAATCGATGCCGATGGTCTGGAAGGGCTCGACGGCGTGGTCCATCTGGCCGGAGAGAACATTGCCGCCCGACGCTGGAATGCCGAGCAGAAGGCCCGCATCCGCGACAGCCGCGTCCAGGGCACGACTCTACTGTGTGAAACCCTGGCGAAGCTGCGGCAGCCTCCACGGGTGCTGATCAGCGCCTCGGCAATCGGCTTTTACGGAAACCGCGGCGATGAACCGTTGCATGAAGCCAGCGGCAACGGCGGCGGTTTCTTGCCCGAAGTCTGCAGAGAATGGGAAGCGGCAACGCAGCCTGCCGCTAAAGCCGGCATTCGCGTGGTACACCTGCGGTTCGGCATCATCCTCAGCCCCAGGGGCGGGGCACTGGCGAAGATGCTCACGCCATTCCGCCTGGGACTGGGGGGTCGCATTGGCAGCGGCCAGCAGTGGATGAGCTGGATCGCACTCGACGATGTCGTCGGCTCCATCTATCACGCACTCGCAACCGAGAGCTTGCGTGGCCCTGTCAATGTCGTCGCGCCCAGGCCGGTGCAGAATCGCGAGTTCACCAGGACGCTGGGGAGAGTGCTCTGGCGGCCGACGCTCTTTCCCATGCCGGGCTTCATGGCCCGGTTGGCCTTCGGGGAGATGGCCGACGAACTGTTGTTGGCCAGCGCACGCGTGAGCCCGCAGGCGCTGCTCGATTCCGGCTACTGGTTCCTGTACAGCGATCTGGAAAGCGCCCTGCGCCATCTACTGGGCAAGGATCAGACCAAGCCTCCCGTGAACGAACCGGGCGCAGTTGAACACGCCGCCGCGAATCATAAGTGAGAGTCGCGCACTGCAGTTGAGTCCGGCAGTGTCGCCCCACCACACGCGGGGGATAGCGCATGGCATACCAGCCAATTGAAGATTACGGCATGATCGGTGTACCGTTACGATCTTGCGCACACGGCGGACGGCGTGCGCGGCCACGAAGGGACCTTCAACATGTGTACATTCTGGCTGGTCGAGGCCATGACCCGGGCGGGCCGAACCGAGCGCGCACGTCTGGATGAAGCTCGCCTGGTGTTCGAGCGCATGCTCGGCTATGCCAACCACCTTGGCCTTTACGGCGAGGAAACGGGCCCGTGTGGCGAAGCGCTGGGCAACTTCCCGCAGGCCTTCACCCACCTGAGCCTGATCAGCGCTGCGTTCAACCTGGATCGTGCACTCGGAAGAGGCCTGTCGTGAGTGACTTTCGGACTTGTGCAGGGAGAAAAAGATGACGCGTTTCTGGTTGCTTCTTGTGGGCGTCGCCGCGGCCACGGTGACGGACGCCGGCCGGGCTGACGAGAAAGTCGTGGCGTGCTGGCCGCAATGGCGTGGGCCAAGCCGCGACGGTCAGATCAGCGGGCCGGACTGGCCGGCTCGACTGGCCAAGGATTCGCTCACGCGGCTGTGGCGGGTACCGCTCGGTCCAAGCTATTCTGGGCCCATCGTCGCCGGGGATCTCGTGTTCACCACCGCAACGATCAACAAGGACTCCGAGGTCGTGTACGCCTTCGATCGAAAGACCGGCAAGGAACGGTGGCGGACCGAGTGGAAAGGCGCCATGTCAGTGCCGTTCTTCGCCGCCGCGAACGGTAGCTGGATTCGCTCCACGCCAGCTTACGAGGGAGGCAGGCTCTATGTCGCAGGCATGCGCGACGTGCTCGTCTGCCTCGACGCCAGGTCTGGCAAGGAAGAATGGCGCGTCGATTTCGCCAAGGAACTCAAGACCCCGCTTCCCGACTTCGGCTTCGTCTGCTCCCCGCTTGTCGATGGCAATGCCGTTTACGTCCAGGCAGGCGCAGCGGTTGTCAAGTTGGACAAGAAGACGGGCAAGATCCTCTGGCGAGCGCTCAAGGACAATGGCGGCGTGTTCGGTTCAGCATTCTCGTCTCCCGTGATTGCAACTCTGTCCGGCAAGCGGCAACTCATCGTACAGGGCCGTCAGAAGCTGGCCGGCGTCGACCTCGAAAGAGGCGACGTTCTCTGGTCACAGGTCGTCCCCTCTTTCCGCGGCATGAACATTCTCACCCCGCTCGTGATCGGCGACGCGGTCTTCACCAGCAGCTACGGCAACAAGTCATGGCTCTACAAGGTTTCTCCGAAAAATGACAGATTCTTCGTGACCGAAGCCTGGACGAACAATGCTCAGGGGTACATGTCGTCTCCGGTGATGCTTGACGGCCATGCTTACCTGCACCTGCAGAATCAGCGATTCACATGCATCAACCTGAAGAACGGAGAACGAACCTGGACGAGTGCTCCCTTTGGCAAGTACTGCAGCCTGGTTGCCCGGGGCGACCGCATCCTGGCTCTCGATCAGCGAGGCATCCTCCTCTTGATCAAGGCGAATCCGAAAGAATTCGAGCTGATTGATTCGCACAAGATCAGCGACGCCGAAACCTGGGCCCACCTGGCCGTCTGTGGCGAAGAACTCTACATCCGCGAATTGCACGCGCTGACCGTACACCGATGGCGCGCAGCCAAGGAATGACGACCCCCATGCGGTGCGTCGATCGCATCGCCTTGATTCGTACAATAGTCGTCCAGGCAACTGATTTCGTGGCTGCGTCAGGAAGACACTACCGGCAGGATACCCGATGCGCTTCTTCTCCGTGATTGCGTTTTTTGCGGCCACTTGCGAAGCCACTGGCGCGGACCTGGTCAGGTTGCCCCCCAACACGTGGGTCGAGATCAAGTACACCATTGAACAACCGAGCGACCATCCCGATGAGAAAGGCCAGTGGTGGCCCGTCGGTTGGAACAAGCTCGTCTACGAGCCGGACGGCAAGCGCGTTCTGTTCTACGACCGCTGGGTGGACAAGAAGCACGGCGGCCTGACCATTTACGGCAACTGCCTGTTCGCGTTCGATCCGGCCGTTGCCAAGGTCAAGCCAATCAAGATCGACAACTGGACTGTGAGGCGGCCCAAGCAAGGCGGCTATCGCACCCTGGCCTTGCCCGAAAACGACAAGGAGCCGACGCCTTGTCCGCGGCATGTCTATCATGCGTTCGAGTTCGTTCCCGATCTCAAGGCCGTCTTCGTCAGCAACGGCGCCAACCAGACTGCCATCCGCAAGGACGGCAAGCTGGTCGGCCATGATTTGTGTACCGACACGTGGCGTCTCGATTTCGAGTCGATGCGCTGGTCGAGAATCGACGCGCCCGGCAGTCCGCCCAATCGACTCGATGATGCGATGGCGTATTGCCCGGACACGAAGTCGCTCATCTACACCGGCGCCAGCTCCCAGCTCTGGATTCTCGATCTCAACAAGAGCCAGTGGCGCATGACAAAGCAAAGTCCGCCCCGGCGCACCAGCATGGGCCGGACAATCTTCTACGACCCGTCGAAAAGGCGCATGCTGCTGGTGGGCGGCGGCCAGCTCGATGCCTGGACCAAAGGCAAGGCGCCTTCATTTCACGAGCTGTACGCCCTGGACCCCAGGACCGAGATGGTCACACGACTGGCGGATGCGCCGACGACCCTCTACGCCAGCCACCTGGCCTACGACAGCAAACGCAAGCTATTCGTCGCAGTCGCCGTCTTCAACAAGGCCGAGCAGCGCTCCGGCATGTTCTGCTACGATCCCATGAAAGATGCCTGGCATGAGATCAAGCCAGCCAATCCAATCCCGCCTCACAAGGGCTGGTGTGGCTGGATGAAGATCTGCTACGATTCTCGGCACGATTGCTTCATTGGCATGATCGGAGACAAGCTGTACGCCTTCCGCCACGAGCCAGGAAAATAAGCGTTACGACTGACCGCCTGATGGCGGAACGACGAGCAGTCTCCCGCTGCGTGAATCACGCGCGCCAATTTCAGATGGCCTGGTGGAGCCGATGGGGTAAATGATGACCATCCGGTTGCTGTCGGTACTGTTGAGTCTTGTGCTGTATGCGGGCGACGTCCACGCTCAATGGACTCTGGCCCCCTTCGTGGCCGAGGTGACGCCGCCGATCGGCCATCCGCTGCAGGCGGGGCTGGGCATCAAGCCGGTGGCCAGGGTGAGCGACCCACTCTACGCACACGGGTTCGTCCTGATGGGCGCTGACGCGCCGATCGTGCTCGTGTCGGTTGACTGGTGCGGAATCGGCAATGACGCCCATGATTCCTGGCGGCAGGCGCTTGCCGAGGCTGCGGGCACCGGGCCGGAGCGCGTCCTCGTCTGTGCGATTCATCAGCACGATGCACCGCTCGTCGACCTCGAGGCCGAGCGGTCGATCGCCGCCCTGAAGATCGAACGCACGACGCTCGATCTCGACTTTCACGCCCGATCCGTCCGCCGGGTTGCGGCCGCTCTCAAGAAATCGCTGAACGCCGCTCGGCCTGTCACGCACATCGGACTCGGTCAGGCCAGGGTTGAGAAGATTGCATCGAGCCGACGCGTACTTGGCAGTGACGGCAAGGTGGCGATCGTCCGCAGCAGTTCTAGCAAGGACCCCAGAGCCTGGGCGGCGCCGGAAGGCGTCATCGACCCGTGGCTCAAGACCATCAGCTTCTGGAATCGCGACAAGGCGATCGCCTCGCTCAGCGTGTATGCGACGCATCCCATGAGCCACTACGGCCAAGGAAATGTTTCCAGCGATTTTGCCGGACTCGCCCGGAGAATGCGCCAGGCCGAGGATCCAGGAGTCTTGCATTTCTACGCCAACGGCTGCGGCGGCAACCTGGGCGCAGGCAAGTACAACGACGGCTCCCCCGAAGCACGCGAGCAACTCACCAGGCGTCTACACACTGCCTGGCAAAAGGCCTGGAAAACCACCCGGAAGCATCCTCTCGAACGCGTCGCGTTCCGATCGACGCCCTTCCAGCTCGAGCCCAGGAACGAGGCCGGCTTTCAAACACAAGATCTTGAAACGCTTCTCTCCAGCAAGAAAAGCACCTTCGATGATCGCGTGCGTGCCGCCTATGCCTTGAGCTGGCGAAAACGCTGTGCTGCCGGCAAGCAGCTGGATATTCCGCTTGTCGATTTCGGGACGGCCCAGTTGCTGTTGCTGCCCGGCGAGCCGTTCGTGGAGTATCAGCTCCTCGCTCAGAAACAGCGGCCCGATTCCTTCGTCGTCACGCTGGGCTACGGAGACTACGGTCCAGTCTACATTCCCACCGCCAGGGCATTCGCCGAAGGCGGCTATGAAACGGGTGGCTGGTCGTTCGTCGGTCCGGGTGTCGAGAAACAGTTGACGCTCGCCATTGCCAAGGCACTGGGCACGCCGGAGAAAGGCAAGATCCCGACTCGTAACCAGGGAAGCGATGCACTCAACAGACCTGACGAGCCGGTGTTTCAGGCGTCGGCCAAGGTGGCATTTGACGAAGACCTTGGCCAGGATTTTGGCACCCTCTTCGAGGTGCGTGATGACCAGGGACGCGTCATCCTGGGCGCCGGTTTCCCCGGCATTTTCAACACGTGTGTTCGACTGGACCGATTCGCGCTCCAGTTCTATGTGCGACCGACCAGGGTCGGCAAGGCGGAGAAAATCCTGCTGCCGCGGCCGAGTCGGATCGCACACCAATCGATCCAGGATTACGACGGCCGGCTCTATAGCTGGACTTATCACCTGGACAAGACGGTCCGCCGCTGGGATGCGACGGCCCGGCAATGGCGCGACGATCCCATCCTGGACAGAGACAGGAATGTCTTCGGCGACGGATTCATGCAAGTGGCCGGCAAGCCGCTGGTCTTTCAGGATAGCCAGGCCTGGTACGACGGCAAAGCAATCCTGGCGCGGCCGGCCACAGGCAGCTACTCGACATTCTACTATGCCCTCGGCCATCTCTTCTTCTATCACACGTTGCGCGATGACAAGAATGGATTCACCAACATTGTCGCTGCGCCATGGAAACCGGGACAGCCTCGCGTGGACGTCTCGGCAGCGAAAACACTGAGGGCCAGGGTCGCCGGCGAAACAACCTTCACTTGGGGCCAACTCGGACCCCAGGTCCTGACCGTTTCCAATTTCGGCAGCGTCTATGTCTTCGACAGGTCAGGCTGGCACGTCTTGCGCAAGCACGAACCGGGCAAGAGCTATCAAGTGTATTCCGCGGTCAATTACCACGGCGACCTGCTCTTGGGTCACTATCCCTCGGGCCGGCTCCTGCGCTTCGATGGGAAGTCGCTTGTCGAAATGAAGGATTGGCCGCCGGTCATGCCGGGGGTGGCCGCCTATGCCCGCGAAGCGCAGAGCACGATGTTGTATCGCGGCGATCTATATGTCGGCATCTGGCCCTGGGCGGAACTGTGGAGGTACGAACGCGACTCCAAGAAATGGTTTCTGGCCAGCAGGATGTTCACGCAACCGGCCTTGACCGACAAGTACGGCCATCCATTTCAGAAGGAGATCGAGGAGCACAACCAATCAAAAAAGTTCGACCTGGCCATGAACGCCTGGGGACAGCGCATCTGCGGCCTGGCGCCCTGGCACGATGCGCTCATGATCGCCACTTCGGCCAAGGGGCCCATGCCGCAGCCTCGGCAGCTGGCCTTCATCACGGACGAAGTGTACTCCGAGTATGGCCGCATCTGGCAGTATCGCCTGCCCGGACACCTGAACGCTCCCGTGATCTATCGAAAGGCCGGCACACAGATCCGCTGCGTGCTTCGCCCCGACCGCCTCCAGGTGCTGCAGGACGGCAAGCTTCTTGCCGAGACCACGATCGATCCGGAATGGATCGCAAACCTCAGGCCATCGGCCATCACGTGGTCGAATGGACTCTATGGTCGCTCGACATGCCGGTTGAGCGACATGACATCGACATTGAGACATGAAAAGGACCGATGAATCCTTGACAGTCACCGCCGAACTGGCATCGGCATCTTCTGGGCGAAGCGGAGGACCTCGTGAGCCGACCTTTCACGTTCCCATTTGTCGTAATCACTGTCATCATGGTCGCGGCCGTTTCTGCCGACGGCGCCGCAGCGGACACCCAGCCTTCGCCGCCTCTCCACATCGGGACGCGGCGCGAACTGTTTGTCGATCGTTTCCTCGTGGACCGACTCGACGGCACCCGCTTGCATTTGCACGAACCTCGCGATGAGGGGGCCGTGCTGCGCTTCGACAGGCCATGGGAAGGTCCCCACGCCGGTTACACCACGGTTCTCAAGGACGGCAATCGCTGGCTGATGTACTACCGGGGCATTTCGAAGTTGACCGCCGACGGCAGCGAGCATGAACGCACCTGCGTGGCGGAATCGGCGGATGGCATCCGCTGGACCAGGCCCGAACTGGGTCTCTTTGCGTTTCAAGGAAGCAAGGCCAACAACATCATCCTGGCCGACGCCGCTCCGGTCACCCACAACTTCTGTCCGATGCTCGACGGCCGTCCCGGCATACCGGTCGCCGAACGCTTCAAGGCCGTGGGCGGCACCGGTGACAAGCTGTTTGCCTATGCCTCCAGCGACGGCCTGCGCTGGCGCAGGCTTCAGGACGAACCGATCTTGACGAGGAAGCATGTCCCGTTCAAGCACACGCACCTGTTCGATTCGCAGAACTTGACGTTCTGGTCCGAGCACGAAGGCTGTTACGTTTGCTACTTTCGGGTGTGGGATGGCCTGCGGCGGATCGCACGCTCGACGAGCAAGGACTTTCGAGCCTGGTCGCCCGCCGTGCTGATGGAGCAACGGCACGACGACGGTTCCGGGCCGCGCCCGGCGCCGACGGAGCACCTGTACACGAATCAGACCGCGCCCTACTTTCGCGCCCCGCACATCTACATCGCCACACCGGCCCGCTTCTTCGAGGGCCGCCAGGTCCTGACGGAATCGCAGGCTAGGGCGCTGAACGTCAATCCCGCCTACTTCAAGGACACCTCCGACGCCGTCTTCATGACCTCGCGCGGTGGCACGGTTTATGACCGCACGTTCCTCGAAGGTTTTCTCAAGCCCGGCATCGGCCCGCAGAACTGGGTATCGCGCACCAACTACCCGGCTCTCAACATCGTCCAGACCTCGCCCAGCGCGATGTCGTTCTATGTCAATCACGACTATGCCCAGCCTACCGCGCATCTGCGACGTTACAGCCTGCGCCTCGACGGTTTCGCGTCGGTCCGTGCCGGCTTCAAGGGGGGCGAGTTCGTGACCAAACCCTTTGTGTTTTCCGGCCGCAAGCTTTCGATCAATTTCGCAACTTCCGCTGCGGGAAGCCTGCGTTTCGAGTTGCAAAAGGCCGACGGCCGGCCCTGGCACGGTTTCGCCCTGGACGCCTGTCAGGAACAGATCGGCAACGAGATCGCGCGGCTCGTGACCTGGAAGAGCAACGCCGATCTCGGAACAATCGCCGGGCAGGTCGTGCGCCTCCGCTGCGCGCTCCGGGATGCCGACCTCTTCGCCATCCGCTTCGAGGATTGACGCGACCGGCGGTCCAAACAGTCCAGCCGCTTGCTGCTAAGATGACTTCGTCGCCGCCGGCCAGAATAGTCAAAGGAGATCAACCATGCCTCACTGCCGAATGTCGATCTTGGTGCTGGCCGGACTGTGCTTCGGTTCGCTCGCCGGAGTACGGGCCGACGACACGCCGGCGAAGTCCGTCGCCGAGATCGCGGCAACGGCCAAGAAGTCGCTGGTCGTTGTCGTCTTCACCGGCCGGGACGGCAAGCAGCAAGGGCTTGGCTCCGGGTTCGTCGTGGCCAAGGACGGACTCATCGCCACCAATCTGCACGTCATCGGCGAGGCCAGGCCCGTGAGCGTGCAGTTCACCAACGGCAAGCGTTACGAGGTCGAGGCCATCCAGGCTACCGACCGCAAGATGGACCTGGCCATCCTCAAGATCGACGCCAAGAACTTGACGCCGTTGCCGCTGGCCGATTCCGGCACTCTCAAGGAGGGACAGGCCATTGTCGTGCTCGGCCATCCGCGCGGGCTCAAGAACAGCGTGGTCAGCGGCGTGCTCTCCGGCCGGCGCGAGGTCGAGAACATGCCGATGCTGCAACTGGCCATCCCCATCGAGCAGGGCAATAGCGGCGGGCCGGTGCTCGATATGGAAGGCCGGGTGCACGGCATCGTCACCATGAAGTCGCTGGTGACGGCAAACCTGGGCTTTGCCGTGCCCAGCAACGCACTCAGGCCGTTGCTGGCCAGGCCCAATCCCATCCCGATGTCGCGCTGGCTGACCATCGGCGCCCTGGACAAGCGCGACTGGCAGACGGTGTTCGGCGGCCGCTGGCGGCAGCGTGCCGGCCGCATCATCGCCGACGGCGTGGGCAGCAGCTTCGGCGGCCGCACGCTGTGCCTGTCCAGGCTACCCCTGCCCAAGGGAGCCTACGAAGTCGCCGTCAGTGTCAAGCTCGACGACGAGGCCGGCGCCGCCGGGCTCATCTTCGGCGCTGACGGCAAGGACAAGAACTACGGCTTCTATCCCTCCGCCGGCAAGATCCGCCTGACGCGCTTCGGCGGGCCGGACGTCAACTCCTGGAACATCCTCAAGAACTACCCGAGTTCTCACTACCGGCCGGGCGACTGGAACCACTTCAAGGTCCGCATCGACGGCAGCAAGTTCCAGTGCTGGATCAACGATCATCTGGAAATCAACGACGGCGACGCCGACTGGCCGGGCAGCGGCGTGGGCCTGGCTCAGTATCGCGGCACCGGCGCCCAGTTCAAGAACTTTGCCATCGGCGAACGCATCGCCAACGGCAACCCGCCCGATGCTGTCGTCGCGCGCATCAACAAGCTCATCAACGGCATCGATTTCAAGGATCCACTGGCGGCCAGGACCATCGAGTCGCTGGCTCCGGACGGCGCCGCCAGCACCAAGCTGCTCCGCGACAAGGCCCAGCAACTCGAGCAGCAAGCCGGGCAGCTCCGCAAGCTGGCGACCGCGGTGCATGTCAAGAAGACGCTGCAGGAGCTCGCCAAGGTCGTGAGCGTGACCGAGCCGAAGATCGACCTGGTTCACGCGGCGTTGCTGGTGGCACGGCTCGACAACGAGGAACTGGACATCGACGTCTATCGCAAGGAGGTGGATCGGCTGGCACGGACCGCCGCTGCCAAGCTCGCCAAGGACGCGGGCGAACGCGATCGTCTCAAGGCGCTGAACGAATTCCTCTTTGCGGAACGCGGCTTTCACGGCAGCCGGGCCGATTACTACACGCGCTCCAACAGTTATCTCAACGAGGTCCTCGACGATCGCGAGGGGCTGCCGATCACGCTGTCGCTCCTGTACATGGAGCTGGCGCGCCGCATGAAGGTCAACGTCGTCGGCGTGCCGTTGCCGGGGCACTTCATCGTTCGCCACGAGCCGACCAGCGGAGACAAGCAGCTCATCGACCCATACGACGGCGGCAAGTTCCTGAGCGATAAGGACGCCGAGGCCATCGTTCGCCGCATCAGCGGCAAGGAATTGCAGAAGGAACATCTCGCCACGGCCGGCAACAAGGCCATTCTTGTCCGCATGCTTTACAACCTCCTGAACGTGGCCGAGAGCGAGAAGGACGGCGAAGGCATGCTTCGCTACGTGGACGCCATCATCGCCATCACCCCGGACGCCGGCCCGGAACGCTGGATGCGCGCCGTCCTCCGTTACCAGTCCGGCCAGCGCGACGGCGCCTTGCAAGACGCGGAATGGCTGCTGGAACACAATCCCGCCGGCGTCCCGCTGGAGCGGGTACGCGAGTTGCGCGAGTTGCTCAAGAGTCGGCCGGAGGGTAACTGATCCGGTTCAGCCCCCTCGGACGCGGCGTGACCGGTCTCACGGAGACAGCTGCCCGCGCGCGAGCGACTTCAGGCTCTGGAATCGCGGCTGCCAGTCCCCGTCTGCAATCTGCCGGTAGAGTTGCTGGGCCCGCTCGCCGTGGCCGGCGGCTTGCAGGAACCGGGCGTGATCCCAGAGGATCTGCGCGTTGGTCGCTTCGGCGCGGAAGGCGAGGCCAAAGGCTCGATCGGTCAAGTCGAAATCACTGTCACGCGTCTGTCGAGCCAGATCCAGCCACGGCGCCGCTTCGTTGGGCCGCTGATCGATCGGTGTCGTCAGATAATCCCATGCCAGCTCGCGGTCGCCGAGCACTTGCAGGATCTTGGCCGCAAGCTGACACGCCTGTGTCGGATCATTGTCGAGTTCGCGCCAGCGATCCGCGGCGCGAACGACCTTGGCAATGAACGCCTTCGCCGGCCCGGCATCCGCGCCCAGGGCAAGCGCCTGCTGATGATAGAGGTTCAGGAGCTGGCCAAAGTCGGCACGCAGCTTCTGGAGGTCAATGAGACCACTCCCCTCTGCCTCGCGCGTGGGCACGTTGCTCCCCTCTCCCTCGGGCGAGGCCCCTTTGCCCCCCTCTCCCTCCGGGAGCGGGGCCGGGGGTGAGGGCGCACGGTACTCAATCTCCATCGCCTTCTGCAGATACTCAGCAGCCCGTCCGATGCTCCCTTGACGCCGGGCCAGGTCCTGAGCCAGTCGCCAGCCGCCGGCGCTCAGCTTGAGGCCTTTCTCCTTGACGACTTCTTGCATCAGGGCGTCGGCACGTGCGATTTGCTCGGTCTTCACCAGGTACGGTATGACGCCGAGCGCGACGAACGGCTTCGCTTCCTCGCCGATGCAGCACAATGCCCTGGCGGCGATTTCGTCGGCCACCTCGCGGTCGCCCAGGTGCAGGTTCTCCCAGGCCAGCGTCAGCAAGCCGAATGGCCGCTTGTCCGTGGCGAGCTTCCCTGCCGTTTGCCGCATCAAGCGCGCATGCCGACCGTCGCCTAGCAGGACCGTGCGAAACGCGGCATCGATGGGCGGTAGCGCGCCATCACGGGCGGCCTCGACATAGAGCTTCTCGAACACGTCGCGGGCCTTGTCGAGCAGGTTGGCGCTGGCCAGGCAGCGGGCCTGCTCGTAGCGAGCGCGATATTCCAGTCCCGGCTCGGCGCTGAGAGCGGCGTAAGCCTCGGCCAGGCCGCGCTGAAACGTCGGGTCCGAGGCGCCGACGCGCTGGCCGGCTTGCAGCAGCGGCCAGGCAAAGAGCGCCGGACAATCCTTGACGAACTCCAGCAGCCGGCGGCGCTCCGCCTGAACCTGCGTCAGCGTGCCCTTGCCCGCCTGGCCGCCGTTCCAGTGCCGCCAGAGCTGCCGGAAGCCGATGAGCCGTTGCACGAAACCGTCCTTGGCATCGACGTCGAGACTGGCAAGCTTGGTCTCTTCGAGCTGCTTGCTGTCATTCGTCCGAAGCGGCAGCCGCATCCACACCAGCTTGGCGGTCTCGGTTTCGGGCGCATGTGCCGGACGGACGGCCAGCTTCAAGTCGCCGATCTTCTTGTTCTCGCCGTCAATCCAGGTGACCGCGCCGTCGGCATCATAAATCTCTCGATAAACGACCTTCCGCTCCGGCATCGCCAGCATCCGGCGCTCGGACAGCCGGCCATCGCAAAATACGAGGTGAATCTGGATCGAACCGTCGCGCGCCGCGGCCTCGCCGGCGGGTTTGCGCGGCACGATGGCGACGGTGGACGTGTCGATGAGCGTGACATGCGCGCCGCGGGCCAGGTCCTCGGCGGGCGGCAACAGCCAGGGCGCGACCTGTGCCAGCTCCGTGCGATGGAAGCGACTTACCTTCCGCTTGGCGCCCAGGCCGATCTCCGGATACCTGTGCTCCAGCGTGTTGCCGTCGCAGCTCACGCTCTCGCGCAGGCCGTTCGGCAACAGCCGGGTCCACGAGCATCGGCCGGCGCCGTCGAAGCGCACCGTGTAATCGTAGGGCCTGGCATGGCCGGGAATGGCGATCGCCTGCCAGCCGGCCCCGCGCGCGCGCTCGATCAGCTTGCGGGCGCGGTCGTCGATCGTTCCGGACGCCGCCTTGAAGCCATCCGCCTCGGCCTCCAGCACCGCATGGATGTCCGCCAGGGACGTGTTCAACCCGGGCGCGAACCCGGCCAGGTCGTCGCTGGAAATCTCATGCACTGTCAACGCAGCCAGTGCCTCAAACAGGGTGCGATAGGATGCTTCGTCTCCGGAGACCGCCGGCGCGAACTTCAGGCCATGCATCATCATGTAGTCGGCCAGTTCCCGCGTGGTCCTGCCCTCCGCGATCCACTTGCGGAACGCGAAGTACTGGACATGCTCCCCCTGGCTGAAGGCCAGGATGGCGTCGTTGAAGTCGTTCAGAAAGCGCTTGGCCTCGATGTACTGCCCGGTGGGAATGTCATTGACCTTTGCGACAAGGCTGTCCTGAGCGCGCTTGGTCGCCACGCGCAGCTCCCGCAAGAGCGGCTCGGGCACTTTCCCGTTGGCGGCCTTCTCGAAGAGTGTCCGGCTCAGGCGCTCGGCTTGTTCTCGATCCGCGGCTGTGAGCAGCTCCACGAAGGCGGCGGGCCACTGGAACCGGCCGCCGTCGCGCAGCAAGCCCACGTTGCCGGATGCCCGGACGACGTTGACATGCCGCAGCAGGTCCTCCGACAGGGCGTCCGGAATCGCCAGCGGCAGCTTGCCACGCGTCTTCAGATACTCGTCCAGCAAGCCGTTGAGCGCCTTGCCGGACGAAATGTCGTTTGCCGCGGTTGTCTGGATACGCTTCAGGACCTTTTCTTGATATTGCGGTGTGTTATGTTGAACATACGTCTCAAGGTCAAAGACTTTCCTGGAGGTATCGAGCCACTGGTAGCGCTCCATCGCCACGGCAGCCGGTTCCATGCGGTGATAATAAGTCGTGGCCAGACGCTTCTGAATTCGGGTCATCGCTTCGAGTGTCGGAATGCGATCGTAAAAACCTGACATGAGCATTTGGTACGGCTCCGCGACCTTCCGCGCATGCGGCGGCCGTCGATATCTGCCCCCGATCAGACCGCCGGTGAAGCTCGTGTGGATGCGGTTCGGAGCACGAACGATTAGCCCGAGCGCCGGCGGGAAGAACTCGATTCCATTCGCATATTCCATGAGGGCAGGATCTGACCTTGGGTCCTTGAGGAATTCCTCCAGCAACCTTTCATTGCGTTCTCGCAGGGCGGGGCTCTCGAGGTCTTTGAGCGTGGCGAAAACACGCAGGCCACTCCTCCTGGAATCGCGGAGGACCACGATTTCTTCTTCTTCTCGCAATCGAATCAAGAGTTCTTGGGTCTGGTTGCGGACTCGACCCGCGTCCCGCAACGCGCCGCTTCGCCCATAAAAAGCTCCCGCCAATGGCATCCTTCTCAATCTCCCAGCCGTCTGCTCATCGACTGCTGCTTCCAGGGTTTCAAGTTCGATGGTGCCGCCTTGACCGATGGGGCCGAGTCCGCCGGGCGCGGGTAGATAGAGCAGAGGAGCATTCGTGTCACCATTCCGTATTCCGATCATTCTCATGATGGCCGCGTCACCATCAAAGTACTCATCGATGTCCACCAAATGATCCATTGATCCAATGTGTGTCGCAGTGCAAACATCCCACGCCGTCGTCCGCTGCCCCGGCACGCGCACCTGAATGGATTGCAGCACCTCCTTGGCCGCGCGCTTGCCATCCACCTTTGCCGGCTTCGGTGTATTCTCGGCGAATGTCGCCGACGGCTCATACACAATCGGAATCCGCTCCGGGCAGAAGTACATCGCCCAGTGGTCTTTGCGGCCGCGGTCCACCTTGAAACGCTGGTAGTCGGCATCCGTTTCCAGGACCAGGAGCGACGTGAACGGCGACATCACGTAGCTGGCCTTGCTCAGCTCGATAATGCGCGGCTTGTGCTTGTCGGCGCCGTCGGCGATGAGCCGGTCGAGCTCGAGCTTGGCCCAGGCGCGCGGCAGGTAGCCGGCGTTGCCCGCGACCTTGCCGACCTTGAGCACGCGCGTGAACCGTTGACCGTCCAGCTGCCCCGTGATGGTGATGGACTCGGGCAACGCTTGCGGTTTCGCGCGGTCGATCCTGGCGATGGCGCAGATCTCCTCGCCCTGCGAGATCATGTTCGCCTCGGTGAGAAACGTCGCCTGCTCGGCGTTATCGACCACCTTGATCTGCATGAGCCGGGGCGTGTTCAGCGTGGCGACGAGGTCGAAGCCGTGCCAGGCCAGGGATTCGTCGGGGGTGACTTGCCGGTAGTAGCCAGCGGTGCGCTCGGCGGCCAGCTTCATGAAGTTGCGGTTCCAGCGCTTGCCGACGCCGATGCCGACATAGCGCGTTCCCGCCGGCAGCCGGCTTGCCAGCACCTCGTCGCGCGTCTCGCCCATCGTGGCGATGCCGCCGCCGATGTGCACGAGGTGATTTTTGATTTGTGAGTTTTGATTTTTGATTTTCAGAAGAGGCGCGGCGGCTTGCAGCGCGGCGTCCATGTCCAGGGCACCGACCAAGTGCGTGCCTTCCAGGAACTTGACGGCGGCGGCGATGTTTTCAGGCGTCGCGGCTCGTGGAGTCTCGTCGAAGAACGTAGTGCGCGTGCCGGCCGTCACGAGAGAGAAGGTATCGTCATGCTCGGCGTTCAGAAGCAGATAGCGGAACAGGTCGATCTGGGCCCGGGCCAGCAGCGGATTGCGGCTGCTCGACGACTCAAAGAGGACAACCCAGTGCCGCCGCTGCTTCCGCGGCTCGCTCTTGAGCGCCGGCCGATGCCGGATCATCAGGTAATCCGCCCCTTCGTGCGTGAAGGTCGAAAACCGAGTGGGATCTTCCTGACCCCTGACTCCTGACTCCTGACTCCTTATTTCCAGCGTCACATCGCGGTCCGGCTTGATATTCTTCGCCTGGGCCGTCAGCACGGCGTCGCGGCCGTCACGGGTGATTTGCAGGTTTGGGTCCGTCGAGATGTTGAGCCTGGCGCCGTCCTTGATGAAGGCGCGGAAGGACCAGTCGCGGACGGCTTCCATCGTATGCCCGCCGGGGAAGCGATAGCGAGCTTGACCGTAGAGGGACGACAGCCGTTGCACATAGCCGAGGATGATGCGCTTCTCCTTGCGGCCTTCGAGCGGGAACACGCGCATCTTGAAGGTCGTGCCGTCAACCCATTCGAGCAACGCCGGATCGCGCTGCGTGTGGCGGATGGTCTCGTAGACGTTGCGGGCGTGATCGCGCTCGGCCATGCCGCCTTCCATCAGCCGGCACATGCCGTTCTCCTCGACATACATGGCCAGCCGCGACAGCGACGCGTCGGCCGGCAGCGGGAAGTAGAACGTCCCCTCCAGCCGGCCGTAGCTGTGATTGAAGTAGGTCTGGTCGATGGTGGTGCGCGCGAAGCCGTCCTCGATGTGCACGTCGATGTGGTAGTTGCGCATTGACAGGTGCATCTCCTGCCCGCTGGGATCGACGGCGATGAGCCGGCCGCCGGCATGCTTGCTGCACGGGACCAGCGGCGCCTCGGCGGCTGTCATCAGGTCGCGCGTCCAGCCCAGCGCATGCGAGGCCCGCGGCGCCGCCGCGATGTTTGTCGCTCCCGGCTCGACCTGTTGCCCGGCCGTGACGACGCTGTCGCCAAGCTGCACCTTGCCCTGCGTGACGAGCACGCCGGTGCCGGCTGGCTTCGCCCGCACGGCGAAGTGCGTGCCGAGGGCGGCGACCGTCCGCGACAGCGTCTTGACCTCGAAGGTATCGCCCGTCTTCGGGGCGACTTCGACGTAAACCTCGCCGATGGTGAGGTCGACCCTGCGGTCGGCGCGATAAACAATCGTGCTGTTCTCGTTGAGATACAGGATGGAGCCATCTGCCAGGGTGACGCGACGGCGCTCGCCGGCCTTGGTCGCGATGCGCTCGCCCACGGTCAACGGCTTGGCGGGCACGGTCGCGGGGCGGGGACGCGGCGTCATGCCGAAGGCTGGCGACGTCGGCTGCACGATGACTGCCTGATCGCCCGCGACATCGTCATCCACTGGCCGATGCACGGGACCACGCCGGGCGTACAGCACGAGCGCGCACAGGGCGACACAGGCGGCGGCCGCCATCGCCCAGCCGAGCCGGCGCCGCAGCGTGCGATACTTGACGTGGTCCGGCACGGATCGGGCCATGGCAAGGTCCTGCGCTTGCCGGCACATGGCGTCTTCCAGCCGCTGTGCGAAGGCGGCATCGACGGTTTCCGGTTGATATGCGCTGCTCAGCAGCCGCTCGATGTTTTGCTCGGCGATATCGCAATTCTGCATGGGAGCCTCGCTGTCTGCTTGCGTTTCGCGTTCGCGCGGGATCGCGCGAACGCGAAACGCAAGCGGCGGTTAACTCAGGTTCTTTGCCAGGGCGACAAACGTGGCCTTGAAGGCCTTGCGGGCGCGAGTCAATTGCGATTCGACAGCCTTCTCGGTGGTGCGCCAGGCTTCGGCCAGGCCGCGGACGCTCTGCCCGGCAACGTACTTCGCCTCCAGGGCCTCGCGGTAGCGCGTCGGCAACTGCGACATCGTCGCGTTGACCAGCTCGCGCGTCTCTTCTCGTTGCAGCAGTTCCTCGGCGAGCGGCTCGGCCTCCAGCCGGGCGTAGACGGCGAGCAGCTCGCGGTCCATGCTGGCCCAGAGAGCCTCCAGGGAGATTGCGGACTTCCGGCGCGTCAAGGCGCGCTGAATCTCGTTGCGGGCCAGGCCAATGAGCCAGGGGAAGATGTTGCCGTTGGACCGCGCCGGCTCGTAGTTTTCCAGGTCGCGCAAGGCGCGGAGCAGCGTCTCCTGGACGACCTCTTCGCACAGGTGTCGATTGTGACCGACGCGGTAGAGACAGAAGCGGAAGAGGGGTTCGAGCACCGCGGCGGCCAGTTCCTTGACCGCGGCCGGGTCGCCCTGCATGGCCCGCTGACGCCAAGCGGCATCGAAGGTGTTTTGCAAGCGTTCGCCCTCCCCGCGCCTCGTCCCCGCCCGCCGGGGTCATCCTACCAGGCATATGTGAGGGGTGGGGCAGAATCCTTCGCGGTCGAGTGGCGAGTTGCCAGTTGCGCGTGCCAGGTTGCAAGTGCCGGGTTGCGCGTTTCGAGAATTCACTCGAAACTCGCTACTCCCAACTCGCGACTGGAAACGCTGCCTTACTCCGGATACAGCGCGGTGCTCAGGTAGCGCTCGCCGAGGTCCGGCAGAACGCAGACGATCAACTTGCCGGCATTCTCCGGGCGGTTACCGACCTGAACGGCGGCATGGGCGGCCGCGCCGCAACTGATGCCGCACAGCATGCCCTCCTCGCGAGCCATGCGCCGCGCCATGGCGAAGGCGTCGTCATCGTTGACCTGCACGACCTCGTCGATGATGTTGACGTTGAGCACGTCCGGAATGAAGCCGGCGCCGATGCCCTGGATCTTGTGCCGGCCTGGGACCAGCAGCTGCCCTTTCATCTTCTGCGTGATGACGGGGCTGGCCACCGGTTCGACGGCGATGGCCTTGAAACTCGGCTTGCGCTTCTTGAGCACTTCCGAGACGCCGGTGATGGTGCCGCCGGTGCCCACGCCGGAAACGAGGATGTCCACCTTGCCATCGGTATCCTTCCAGATTTCCTCGGCCGTTGTCTGGCGATGAACTTCCGGGTTGGCCGGGTTCTTGAACTGCTGCGGCATGAAAGAGTTGGGTGTGGTCTTGAGCAACTCCTCCGCCTTGGCGACGGCGCCGTTCATGCCCTTTTCGCCGGGAGTGAGCACGACATCGGCGCCGAAGGCCTTCAGGAGGCGGCGGCGCTCGAGGCTCATGGTCTCCGGCATGGTGACGACCAGCTTGTAGCCGCGGGCGGCACAGGTGAAGGCGAGGCCGATGCCGGTATTGCCGCTGGTCGGCTCGATGATGACCGTATCCTTCTTGAGCTTGCCGTCACGTTCGGCAGCGTCGATCATGGCCACGCCGATGCGGTCCTTGACCGACCACAGCGGGTTGAAATTCTCCAGCTTGCCGACAACAATCGCCTTGCAGCCATCGACAACCCGCCGCAAGCGAATCAAGGGTGTATGTCCAATGCACTGGGTGATGTCGTCATAGATCTTGCCGCGGAAGGGTTGCATGTCCATCCGTATTGCTCCTTTGCTGATAGCGGAGGCGCGCCCGTTGCGGCAAGTTTAGGCAAATTTGCCGTCATGCACAAGGGGCCAGCCTCACGCCTGAAAACGCACTGCCCGCAACGCTCAGTTTCGCGCGATGAACAAGAGACAGGCAAGAGCCCGGGAACGAAGGCTCACGCCAGTCGCGCCCGCGCCCCGGGCTGAAAATCGCACACTTCAAGCTCGACGCTCTTGAATCCTTGCCACTCGTTGATGCGCGGCGTGAAGACCAGCGAGCATTTGCGGTCAGCCGATAACAGCGAATCGACGCGGTCCGCCTTGAAGAAGGCGATGGCCCGGTAGTCCTTGCCTTGCTGGCGAACGCGGAAACTGAGATGGCGGTCGCCGTTGCCAACTTTGCGCGGCTCGCCGACGATGTCGAGATCGCCGGCCAGGAACCGGGGCTGCGGATTGGCAGCGCCGAACGGCTCCAGACGGTCGAGATCGCGGACCAGTCCGAGGGTCAGGGCGGCCAGCGGCACCTCGGCGTCGATGACCAGTGGTTCGAGAGCCTGGCCCGTGCCGAGATAGCTTTCCGCCACCTCGCAGAAGTGCTCGCGAAACGCTGGAATATTCTGGGGCAGGATGCGGAAGCCGGCGGCACGGGCGTGGCCGCCGTGGCTGACGAGGTCGCTGGCGCATTTTCCCAGCGCTTCGTGCAGTGGCAAGTCGGCTGCGCTGCGGCCGGACCCCTGGGCTGGGCCGCCGTCGTCGCGCAGCGAAATCATCAACGCCGGCCGTCGAAAGGTCTCGACCAGCCGGCTGGCGACAATGCCAAGCAGCCCGGGGTGCCAGGCCTCTTTTGCCAGCACCAGGGCCGGAGCGCCATTGCAGCCCTCGGCCAGTTCGCGCGCCTGCTGAAAGATGTCACGCTCCAGAGTCTGGCGTTCGAGATTTCGTTGCTGTAGTTGCTGGGCCAGTGCCTCGGCGCGCTGGGCGGATGCCGTCGTCAGTAACTCGACGGCATGATTCGCCGCCCCGAGCCGGCCGGCCGCGTTCAATCGTGGCGCCAGCCCGAATGCGATGTCCATCGACACCAGCAGCGACTTTTCTTGCAGTCGCGCCACTTGCATGAGCGCTTGCAGGCCAACCGATGGATGGCTCTGCAGACGCGTGAGCCCGTAGCGGACCAGGATTCGGTTCTCGTCCTGCAGGGGGACGACATCGGCGATGGTGCCGAGAGCAGCCAGCACAACCGCATCCATCAGGAACTCACGCATCGGTTCGGTCACCTTGTCGCTGGCGCAGGCGCGCTTGCACAGCGCCCAGGCCAGCTTCAACGCCACCCCGGAACCGCACAAGTCACCGAACGGATAAGGGGTGTCGGCGCCTGGCAAGCGCGGATGGACCAGAGCGGCTGCTTGCGGCAACATTGCCGCCGGTTCATGATGATCGGTGACGATGAGTTCAAGTCCGAGCCGCCGCGCCTCGTCGGCCTCGACGACGCTGGCAATGCCGCAATCCACGGTGACGACCAGGGCCGCGCCGCGCCCGGCGATGGTCCGCAGCGCCTCGACGCTCAGGCCGTAGCCTTCGTCCAGCCGATTGGGAATGTAATAGTCCACCGTGGCACCGAGCATGCGCAGCAGCGTGAGCAGGATCGCGGTGCCGGTAACGCCGTCCACGTCGTAGTCGCCATAGATGCAAATGGGCCGCTTGGCTTGCACGGCCTGGAAGAGCCGGTTGGCGGCGTCTGCCGCCCCGGGCAGGCGTTCGGGTTCGTAGAGCCCCTTCAACGGCGCGTCGAGAAAGCGCTTCACGCCGGGTGCATCCGACAGGTTGCGATTGAGCAGGAGTTGCGCCACGATCGGCGACAACTGCAACTCGCGGCTCAGCCGATCGATGTGCGCCGGCTCGTACGGCAGCAAGCGCCAGACCTTTCCCGAGCTATCCATTTCCCGGTTCCTCCGTGAGCCATGTCGGGGACGATTAAGCCAAGGACTGCGTCCAGGGCCGTAATCTATGTTATACCTAAAGTTTTGCAATCTTAAGCCAACCCCAGCTGAGCGACCACATGGTCCGGACTCTGCGAAAACTCGGTGACCTGCTTGATGGCCCAGCCCAGGGTTGTCCGCAGGGTTTCACGCAGCATCGCGCGACAGGCTTCGCCGATGGTCGTCAGCCGTTGGAGTGCCCATTCCTGCGCACGGTTCTGCCGCAGTTGCCGCACGAGAAGGCTGTACGCCAGCAT
>Ga0194131_10001515_pt1 | contig 39688 bp, 35 predicted proteins | sample TA2KigO120mmetaG_FD_148631 | JGI IMG/M metagenome (GOLD analysis project Ga0194131, IMG submission 148631) | Freshwater microbial communities from Lake Tanganyika, Tanzania - TA2015053 Kigoma Offshore 120m | ecosystem: Environmental > Aquatic > Freshwater > Lake | place: Tanzania: Lake...
GGTGGAGCCGCCGGTGCCACCGGCGCCGGCGGCGCTGCCGCCGCGCCGGCAGCCGACCCTTCAGCTGCCGCAACCGGCGCTGTCGGGAGCGCGGGCGTCACGCTGACCGATTGCTGCGCCGGGGCTTCGACTGTGACGGGCGGTTCCGGCTCCGGCGACGCCGGAGCCGGAACGATGTCCGCCGCCTTACGGCGCCGTGTTGTCGGAGCGGCCTTCGCCGCCGCCTCAGCAGCCGCTTCGGCTTCCTTGGCTGCCTTGGCGGCTGCCTCGGCTTTCGCGGCCGCCGCCTTGGTCGGCGGGGACTTCGTCGCGGCCGACTTCGTCGCGGCCGACTTCGTCGCCTTCGCGGCAGGGGCCTTCGTTTCGGCGGACTTCGTTGCCTTTGGTGCTTTCGCCGCGGGCTCGGCTTTGGCTGGCGCGCTCTCCGACGCACCGGTCGTGCGGCGCCGACGTGCCGGCGCGGCCGCCGGCGCGGTCGCTGCCGCCGCGCGCGTTCGCTTCTCGCGCTCCCACCGGGTCCGGGCGCGTGCGACCTGATCGTCAGTCAGTGGCGTCACATGGGTGCGCACGACGATCGCGAGTTCCTTCAGCATCGAGGCGACTTCTTCCGCCGAAATGCCGAACTCTGTGGCCAGGTCCGTTACGCGAAGCTTTGTTGCCACTCCTGCCTCCGTTAGGCCGTCACGCGGTCGTTGAGGCCATCGCCTCACCGATGCCACGCGCCAGCGCCTCATCCACGACAGCGATTGCCGCCGTGCCTTCCCGCCCCACCGCGTCGCCAAGCGCCGCTGCGGTCACTCCTCCCATCACCCGCACCCGCCGCGCCGTCAGGAGCGGCAGCACCTTGTCCCTGCTGTTCGGCGACGCATCGTCCGCGACAATCGCAAGTCGCACACCCCCCGCGCGTACCGCCGCCTTCACCTGCTGCACGCCCACCACCACCGTTCGCGTCCGAAGTCCAAGCCCAATCAGCCGGCTCGCGCGCGCCCAGGCGGCCGCCCCGTCATCAGGCACCGTCACCGGCGCCGCCCGCCGCCGCTTCCTCGCCTGCCGATGCGACGCCGTCTTCCGTCAACTCGTTCAGGAGCTTCATGATCCGATCCGCTTCCTCCGGCGCAATACCGGGGAGCTTGAGGAAGTCCTCCTTCTCGAGATCGAGGATGTCGTTGAGCGTGCGGTAGCCCCCGGCTTCGAGTACCGCCACGGTCGCCGGCGGCAGGCCCTCGAGGTCGCTGAGCTTCACGTCGCCTCCGCCGTCGGCTTCGCCTTCTCCCGGCAGCGGCTGGAAGAGCTGCACATCGCCGCCACGCTCGATCCACTCACGGCTCGAGTAGAGGTCGATCTTCCACTCAGTGAGCTCGGACGCGAGCCGGACGTTCTGTCCATTCCGCCCGATCGCCAGCGACAGCTGATCCTCGTCCACGATCGCCTGGATGGTCTTGGTTGCCGCGTCGCTGTGCACGCGCGCGACCTTCGCCGGCGCGAGCGCGAGGCGCGCGAACCGTTCAGGATCCGTGGACCACGGCACGATATCAATGCGCTCGCCGCCGAGTTCCTGCACCACGGCCTGCACGCGAGCGCCCTTCATGCCGACGCACGCGCCGACCGGGTCAATGGCTTCGTCGCGCGAGAATACGGCGATCTTCGTCCGGCTGCCGACTTCCCGCGCCGCGGCGCGGATCTCGACGATGCCCTGCTGCAGCTCCGGCACCTCGAGCTTGAAGAGCGCCTTCACGAAGAGCGCGTCGGCGCGCGAGAGCACGAGGCGCGGCCCCTTGGGAGTCTCCTCGATCTTCTTCAGTACCGCCCGGATCGGCTCGCCCTGCTTGTACGACTCGCGGTGGTTCTGCTCGCGATACGGGATGATCGCCTCGGCCTCACGGAACTTGTTCAGCATGACGACGATCTTGCCGCGCTCGATCTGCTGGATCTCGCCCGAAAGCAGGTCACCGACGCGACTCGTGAACTCGTCGCGAATCTTCGAGCGCTCGCCTTCGCGGACGCGCTGGATGATGCGCTGCTTCGCGGCCTGGACGGCGGAGCGCCCGAACTCGGCGAAGTCCACGGGGATTTCCATGACGTCGCCGACCTGGTACTCCCCGTCCTCGTAGCGCGCTTCCTCGAGTGAGATCTGCGCGGCGGGATCTTCCACGACCTCGACGACATTCTTGAGGAGGATGATGCGGATCTCGCCGCGGTCCTCGTCCACCGTGACCTCGGCCTGTACGGTCAGGCCATGCTTCTTCGCCAACGCGGCATGAATGCCGTCCCGAAGCAGGTCGGTGAGTTCCGACCGCCCGATCTGCTTCATGTTCGCGAGATCGCGAAGCGCCGACAGGATTTCCGTTGAACCAGCCATCAGGAGCGTCCCTCAGGTTTTCCATTGTACGGCGAGGCGGGCCTGCTCGATCTCCGCCAGCGCCAACTCGTGTTCCATTCCTTTCTGGTCCTTCACGACGGCGACACCGCCATTCGCCGCCTCCCGCACACCAACCACCTCGACTTCCACGTGCCCGCCGATCGCGGCGAACCGCGCGCTCTTCACCGTCGCGCGCCGCCCCGCGAACCGCGCCCAGTCCGCCAGCGTTCGAAGCGGCCGGTCCAACCCCGGCGACGACACCTCGAGCACATACCGACCCTGCTGCGCGATTACATCCGGCGAAGCATCCAACCGCGCCTCGATTGCCCGAGACGCGCGTTCACAATCGCCCACCTGCACCTTCTGTCCGTCCCGCCTGTCAATCCGGATGTCGTAAACCGGACGGCCGCGGCTCCCGGTCACCCGGAAGTCAACAAGATCAAGTTCAAGCGCGTCAAGTTCTTGCACAACAACATCTTGCACTGCGCCGTTCATGCTATTTCTCTGCCACCGATGAGGACAAAAAAACGTGGGGACAACTTCCCCCACGTCTCAGCAGCCGGTGTAACGACCGGCTGAACACATTCTACCGGTTGTTCAACAAGGCGTCAAGGTGAAGACGCCGTGACTCGCCAAATCTCCCCTGCATCGGTGGAGACGTAGAGACTGCCGTCCGGCCCCAGTGTCAGCCCGCGGTACCTCACGGCCGGGAGCGACGCATTCTCGGCGGCGGTGGCGATCCCCGCACTGTTCAACGTGAGGATCACGAGCCGTGAACCGCCCATGATGCCGACGGCCAGGCGCCCGTTCCACGCGCGCCACTGCGTGCCCTCGAGGAAGACGGCCGGCCCCATCCCCTGCGATGCGCCGTTGTTGGTCCAGCTCGCCGGCATCGCGTTGGGAAAGCGCGCGACGTCCGTCATCGGCATAGTCGTCGCGTTACCCGCGTAGCCGCAGTAGCTGCTCGGGCAGCTGAGCGCAGGGCGGTTCTGCGGATCCCAACCGGCGTTGCCGCCGTTGACCAGGCGCGTGACTTCGTCGCTGTGGTTCGGGCCATGCTCGGACGTAAACGGCTCGCCGGTTCCCGGGCGGAACGTGATGCCCTGCACGTTGCGGTGGCCGTAGGTGAAGATCCGCGCATCGAAGCCTGAAGGCGGCGCGTTGCCGGGAGCGGCTGCACCGCTCGTGGTGACGCGCAGCACCTTGCCGCCAAGCCGCTGTGGATCCTGCGGCAGCGAGGGGTTGTGGTTGTCGCCGGTGGTGACGTAGAGGAATCCGTCAGGGCCGAACCTCAAACGTCCACCGCTGTGGGCGCCCGAACCGCCGACCCCGTTCGCCACATCCTTGAACGCGATATCCGTGATGATGTCCGTTCGATTGGTCGCGGCGGTGTAGCCGCTGTTGACCACCAGTCGCACGACCCGGTTGGTACGCGGCGACGTGGCCAAGTTCGACAGCATGTACACGTAGAGCGTGCGGTTGCTCGCAAACGCCGGGTCGAGGGCGACCCCGTGCACACCGCTTTGCCCTTCGCACTGCAAGTCCGGCGCAACCAATGCGGAGCCGCTGGTGCCGAACAACCGGCTCGTTGTCCCGTCCGGGCGTCGTACGGAGAGCCCGCGGCAACGCTCCGTGTAGAACATCGCACCGTCGGTCGCGATCGCGATGTCCCACGGGCCGGTAAGCCCGGACATGACGACGGTACGCGTGAGCACTGGCGTGTCCGTCGGGTTCTGCGTGGGCGGTGTCGTACTCGGCGGCTGGGTGGTAGGCGCCTCCACCGGCGCACTGGGTGCGCTACCCGAACCGCAGGCGGCGAGGAGCAATGCCGCGCCAAGCACGCGAGCAAAGGCCATCGACGCTGAGCGCGCGAACTGGAGGGACGACATGTGCGGGAAGGTCATGGTGCTCCTCACGATTGAAACATACCCCGGTCAGGCCGATTCCCGCCCCGCGCTGGATCACAACTGCTCAATGCGTGGTGATCCGGGTCACGCAATGCCCGGCTAACTTGAGCGCATTACCCGGCGAGCCCCATGAAGATTTACTCCTGGAACGTCAACGGACTCCGGTCCGTCATCAAGAAGGGAGATTTTCACAAGTTCATCCGCGCGCACAAACCGGACGTGCTCTGCCTGCAGGAGACGAAGGCCGAGCAAGGTGAGGCGGCGGTGGACCTGCCCGCATATGACGAGTATTGGAACTCCGCAGCCACCAAGGGCTACTCGGGCACCGCGATCTTCTCACGCGTAAAGCCGCTCTCCGTGCTCTACGGCTTCCACAAGCCCGCGACGAAGAAATACAAGCTCGTCGATTCGGAGGGACGGGACAGCGCCAGCGAAGGGCGGGTCATCACTGCGGAGTTCCCGACGTTCTTCGTCGTCACCGTGTACACGCCGAATGCGAAGGACGACCTCAGCCGACTACCACTCCGGCACAAGCACTGGGATCCGGCATTCCTTGCGCACTGCAAGACGCTCGAGAAGAGGAAACCGGTGATCTTCTGCGGCGACCTGAACGTCGCGCACACGGAACTCGACTTGGCCAACCCGAAGCCCAACGTCGGGAACAAGGGATTCACCGACGAGGAGCGCGCGGGCTTCCAGGCGTTCCTCGACGCGGGGTTCGTGGACAGCTTCCGCCTCTTCACGAAGGGCAACGGGCACTACTCGTGGTGGAGCCAGCGGTCGAACTGCCGGGCGCGGAACATCGGCTGGCGGATTGACTACGTGCTCGCCTCGAAGGCGCTCGCCGGGCGCATCGCGCGTGCGCAGATCCACACCAAGGTCATGGGCAGCGATCACTGCCCGGTGAGCGTGACGCTGAAGCCCTGAGACGCGCGTGACGGTGGTTAGCGCGGCGTCGCCGCAATCACCGCGATCTGCCGCTCCGCATCGCCTGCCCGGTGGCTGAAGAAACGATCGTTGTCGCACTTCGTACAGAACGCGCTCGCGGACACGTGCAGCACCCCTGATTCCTTGGCTTGCTCCGCGAGCAGCGCCCGCAGGTCCACGTGCCGGTTCCGCACGGTGTCGTAGCCGGTGAGTTGGCGGTACACGTCCGGGCCAACCTCGTAGCAACGCCCGCAGATCGCCGGGCCGAGGTGCACATGGATCTCGTGGGCGGGCGCTCCATACTGTGCCATTCGCTCGATCATCGCGGGGACCAGCTGCGCGGCCGTACCCCGCCACCCCGCGTGCACGATCGCCACCATACCATCGGGCTTCGCGAGGAAGACCGGCACGCAGTCAGCGATCGTGACGGCCGCGGCCCCGCGAGGCGCGGTGACGAGGTGGCCGTCCACGCCCTCGATCCGGAGCCATCCGCTCCACTCCGCGCGATGCTCGGCGATCGCCGCGCCATGCACCTGCCTGGCGCAGACCAGGCCCGGCGCATAGGACTCCAGCCCCGCGTGGATTCCGAGCCATCGCCTCGTGTTCGCGCCAGCCGTCCCAGGATCGGCGAGGTTGAAGTCGCCTCCGGCGCGCGTGGTCGTGAACGCGGTCACGCCGATGTCCTCGAACTCGCGGACGAGCTCGCCCGGCACAGGCGCCTGCGGTACCATCGGCCCTACCCGCTCACGCCTCGACGCGCTTGATGCCCGCGCCCAGCGCGTTCAGGCGCTCGTGAATCCGCTCGTACCCGCGCTCAATCTGGCCGATGTTGTTAATCGTGCTCGTCCCGTTCGCGCACAGCGCCGCGATGAGCATGGCCATGCCGGCGCGAATATCCGGCGATTCGACCGTCGCACCGCGCAATGGCGACGGGCCGGCCACGAGGGCACGATGGGGATCGCACAGCACGATGCGCGCGCCCATTGAGATCAGCTTGTCCACGAAGAACATCCGCGACTCGAACATCTTCTCGTGCATCAGGATGATCCCGCTGCACTGCGTTGCCGTCACGATCGCGATGGACATCACATCGGCGGGAAATGCCGGCCACGGCTGGTCTTCGAGCTTGGGCACGTGCCCGCCGAGGTCGGTCTGGATGGTCATGGACTGATTCGCAGGCACCACGAGCGCGGCACCGTCGATTTCCGTGCGCACACCCAACCGGTCGAACCCCATGCGCACCGCACGCAGGTGCTCGACGCCGGCGTCCTCGATCCTCAGGGCCGACTTGGTAACCGCAGCGAGCCCGATGAACGACCCGACTTCAATATGATCCGCCCCGATCCGATGGCGCGTGCCACGCAGCGCCGTACCGCCGTGGATCGTGAGCATGTTCGTCCCGATCCCCTGGATCCGCCCACCGAGCGCGACGAGGAAGTGGCAGAGATCCTGCACGTGCGGTTCGCACGCGGCGTTCCTGATGACCGTCGTTCCCTTGGCGCCGACCGCAGCCATGACGGCGTTCTCGGTGCCGGTGACGCTCGGCTCATCCAGGAAGACGTCCGCGCCCACGAGCCCACGGGTGGTGAAGCGGATCCGGTCGGTGAGGTCGTGCGCCGCCCCCAATGCCTCGAGCGCCAGGAAATGGGTATCGAGCCGCCGCCGGCCGATGACGTCGCCTCCGGGCGGCGTGAGCTCGACCGACCCGCAACGCACCAGCATCGGAGCCGCCAGCAGGATCGATGCACGAATCCGCGCGCACATGGCCGGGTCCAGCGTGCCGGACTTCAACCGTGCCGCGTGAATGTGCAGGGTGTTCCGCCCTTCCCACTCGGCGGACGCCCCGGTCGTCCTCACCAGCTCCACCAACGTCTCGATGTCCCGGATTCGCGGCACGTTGTCGAGCGTGACCGGTTGGTCGGTCATGAGCGCAGCGGCGACGATCGGCAACGCGGCATTCTTGTTGCCGGACGGGCGAATCGAGCCGCTCAGCGGGCGGCCGCCCTCTACTATGAATTGGAGACTAGCCACGATTGTTGGACGAACGAGGTTCGAACACGGTTACACGCCTCTGCCCGCAGGCTCAGCCGAGCCCCGCGCGCTCGGAAATCATCTGATTCACCTTCTTGGGATCGGCCTTCCCACCCGACCGCTTCATCACCTGCCCGACCAGTACGCCCACGAGCTTCCGCTCGCCGGCCTTCAGTCGCGCCAGCTCGTCCGGATGGGCCGCGAAGACCTCGTCGACCCACCTCGCCAGCGCGTCGGCATCACCGACCTGGATCAGTCCATCCCGCTCCGCGATCGCCTTCGGTACCCCACCCTCGCGCCACATCGTCGCGAAGACCTGCTTCCCCGCCGTATTGCTGACCGTGCCCGCGGCAACCAGAGCGATGAGCGCGGCCAGGTTCGCGGCCGGCACGGGCACAGCGGCGCCCGGGTGCTCGTTACGGCGCGCCTGCACCTCGCCAAGGGTCCAGTTCGCCGCGGTGCGACCGTCGGCTCCGGCGCGGACAACCGCCTCGAAGTACTCGGCCAGCGCGCGATCGGTGGTCAGCGCGTCGGCATCGGGGGCCGGCACGCCGAGCGTGTTGGTGTAGCGCATGCGCCGCGCCGTCGGCGACTCCGGCATCGAGGCCCGCACCGCGGCGATGAATGCCGCGGTGAGGTCGATCGGCGGTAAGTCCGGATCCGGGAAGTACCGGTAGTCGTGGCTCTCTTCCTTCGACCGCGCAGGGCGCACTTCGTCGTTCGCCTGGTCGTAGAGCATCGTCTGCTGCACAACGGGCTCGCCGCGATCGTGCATCGCGCAGTGCCGCTTGAACTCAAGCGCGATCGCGCGCTCGGCGAACGCGAACGAGTTGAGGTTCTTGATTTCGGTACGCGTCCTGAACGCCGTCTCGCCGCGCAGCCGCGCGCTGACGTTCGCGTCAACGCGGAGGCTGCCTTCTTCCATCGAGCATTCGGACACGCCCGCAAACACCAGCGATTCGCGCAGCCACTTGAGGTAGGCGACCGCGTCTGCGCCGCTCCTAAGGTCGGGTTCGCTGACGATCTCAGCGAGCGGCACACCGGCGCGGTTCAGGTCGATCGCCGTCTTTCCCGGCACCTTGTCGTGTACCGACTTCCCCGCATCCTCTTCCATATGGATGCGCGTAATGCCGACGCTCGCCCCGCTTGCCAGCGTCACACGCCCCCGGAGGGCCAACGGCAGCTCGAACTGCGAGATCTGGTACCCCTTGGGGAGATCCGGATAGAAGTAATTCTTACGGGCGAACACTGACCGTTCCTGCACCTCACACCCAAGGGCCAGCGCCGCGCGGGTTGCGAGCAGCACGGCCTCCGGGTTCGGCACCGGGAGCGCTCCCGGCATGCCGAGGCAGACCGGACACGTATGCGCGTTCGGAGCCGCGCCGAATGCGGTCGAGCAGCGGCAGAACAACTTCGTTCGCGTGCTGAGCTGGACATGCACCTCGAGCCCGATGACGAGCTCGTACCGTTCGGTGACCGCGCCGGTGCCCGTCATCCGGTGTGCGCCTCGCCGCCCAATTCGGCCTCCAGGGCGTACGCCACGCGGAACATCGCGCGTTCAGCGAAGCGCGGCGCGATGATCTGCGCGCCGACGGGCAATCCGCTGATTCGGCCGGTCGGCACCGACATCGCCGGGAGCTCAGCCAGGTTCGCCGTGACCGTGAACACATCGGTCATGTACATCTCGTACGGGTCGCTTATGGCGCCGAACTTGAAGGCCGGTGTCGGCGTCGTAGGCGTCAGCAACGCATGCACGCCGCTCGCGAACACCGATGCGAAGTCCGCACGAATCCGGTCACGAACCGCCATCGCCCGTCGGTAGTAGGCGTCGTAGTACCCGGCACTGAGGACGTAGGTGCCTAGCAGGATGCGCCGCGTCACCTCGGGGCCGAAGCCTTCGGAACGCGTGGCTTCGTACATCGCGCGCAGCGGATCCCGGGCCGACGCCTCCTTGACTCGCCTGCCGAACCGCACGCCGTCGTAGCGCGACAGGTTCGCGGATGCCTCGGCCGGCGCGATCACGTAGTACGCCGGCACCGCCAGCGCCGTGTGCGGGAGCGAGACTTGGCGAATCTCCGCGCCCCTCGCGCGCGCGGCAACGGACGCACGCATGACACGATCGCGCACGGCGGGGTCCAGCGAGTCCGGGAAGTACTCGGCCGGGAGCCCGAGCACGACGCCATCGAGCCGCCCCGGTTCCTGTTGCACCGTTTCCGGCTCAACCGCTGCCGACGTTGCATCGTGCTCGGCGTCCGGTCCCGACACGACGTCGAACACGCGCGCAGCATCGTCCACCGCACGCCCGAACACGCCGATGTTGTCGAGCGATGAGGCGAAGGCGACCAACCCGTAACGACTGATGCGCCCGTACGACGGCTTGACACCGACGATGCCGCAGAACGCCGCGGGCTGGCGCACGGACCCGCCGGTCTCGGAGCCCAGCGCCACTTGGCAGATCCCGGCGGCAACCGCTGCCGCCGAACCGCCGGAACTTCCGCCGGGCACTCGGTCGCGATCATGCGGGTTCCGCGCGGGTCCGAACGCACTGTGCTCGGTACTCGAGCCCATGGCGAACTCATCGAGCGTAGTCTTCCCGATGATCGTCGCGCCGGCCGCGCGAAGCTTGCCGACCACAGTGGCCTCGAACGGGCTCACGTGATCCTCAAGAATCCGTGACCCGCAGGTCGTGCGCAGCCGGAGGGTAGCGATGTTGTCCTTTAGCGCGATCGGCACACCGGCGAGTGCGCGCGCCGCGCTGCCTCCCGAAGACGCCGCCACTGCGGATTGGACGTCGTCATCAACAGAGACGAAGGCGTTGAGCGGCGCATCGCCGGCGGTGCCTGAATCGGATGCGCGAATGCGCGCGATGCTCTCGGTCGCAACATCCAGCGCCGACGCCGCGCCGGATTGCACTGCGTCCACCAGCGCGCCAACACTTCCGTCGAGCCGGCTGCTCACGAGGAGCCCAGTCCTTCGACCCTTGGTACGACGAAATACGGATCCTGTGGCTCACGCGGCGGTGCGGGTTCAGGCGGAGACTCCGGGATCGTCTCAAACACGAGCGGCGCGACCGCGGGAGCCGCCTGTGCCTCGGTGAGTTCAACGCCCTGGAGACCACGCATGTGCCCGAGGATGCCTTCGAGTTCGCCGACCAGGGCGTCCACGCGGTCGTCCGCGACGCGAATGCGTGCGAGCGCCGCGACCCGCTTCACATCTTCGCGCGTCACCGCCATCAATCGTCGCCCCGCTGGAGATTCGCGAACCTCGCGACGAGCTTCTTGCGCCCGACCGCCTCATCGTCGAAGGTCACCGTCACCTTGGCGTCCCGGCCGCTGCCGCTGACTTCGTTGATCACGCCGCTGCCGAACCCGGAATGCTTGACCCGAGCGCCGACCCGAAGCTCCGCGCTGTCCTGCGACTCGTCTTCGATCTCGACCGCATGTTCCCGCCTCGGGTTCGGCCGCCACCGTGGGGTATCGGAAGCCGGGGACGGATCCCAGTCACCGAAGTCGTCGTCGCGCCCAGGCCGTCCCCCGCCCCACGCACCCGCTCCGAATCCGAGGCCGATGCCACTCGACGCCGAGCGAAGGCGCGCGGTCTGGCGCACCGCGAGATGCTCCTCCGCCTCGCGGGTGATGAAGCTGGAGAGCTTCGAGGCCATCAGCTCACCGTTTCGCCTGCGCGACCGCGCCCAGGTCAGGATCAGCGTCTGCTCCGCACGCGTGATCCCCACGTAGAACAGCCGGCGTTCCTCCTCGAGTTGTTCGGGGTTGTCGAACGCGCGACCCAGCGGGAACAGTCCATCCTCCATCCCGGCGATCACGACCATCGGGTACTCCAGTCCCTTGGCGGTGTGGATCGTCATGATCGTCACGGCGTCGCCGTCGGCCGACAACTGGTCGGCGGCCGCCACGAGCGTCGCCTTCTGGAGGAAGTGATCGAGCGGACGAAGGCCGACTTCGCCGCCATCGTCCACCACGACATCGGTCGCGCCGCGGATCATCTCCTCGAGGTTCTCGAGCCGCTCGGCGCCATCCGGCTCGGCGCGGACCGCCTCGGCCATGCCGCTCGCCGACACCACTTCGGCGATCACGCGATCCACGGTCGCGTCGGAGGCCAGCTCGCGCAAGCGTCCGATCAGCGCGACGAACTCCGCCAGTGCCTTCCGGGTGGCGGGTCGCGCACCCGCGAGCACGGCGTCGTCCACGGCCGCGTCGAGCAGCGGCTTGTTCGCCTCGCGCGCACCGGCGAGCAGCATCTCAACCGTCGCGTCGCCCACGCCGCGCCGTGGCGCGCCGATCGCGCGGACAAATGCCTCGGCATCGGACGGATTCGCAATCAGGCGCAACCACGCCAGCACGTCCTTCACCTCGCGCCGATCGTAGAATCGCGTCGCGCCGATCAGCCGGTACGGGATCCCGTGGCGCCGGAACGCCTCCTCGAACGGCCGCGACTGCGCGTTGGTGCGGTACAGCACGGCCACGTCGTTCAACTGTACCTCACCGCGGCCGCGCCGCGACGTGATCTCCTGCACCACGACTTCGGTCTCGTCGCGATCATCGAGCGCGCCGACCAGCGCCACCCGCTCACCAGCCGGCCGCGTGGCGCGCAGCGTCTTGCCGAGCCGATCGCGGTTCCGGCGGATCACCGCATTCGCAAGGTGCAGCACCTCGGGGACCGAGCGATAGTTCTCCTCGAGCCGCACCGTGAGCGCGGACGGAAAGTCGCGGGTGAAATCGAGGATGTTCCGGATATCCGCGCCCCGCCAGCCGTAGATCGCCTGGTCGTCGTCACCGACGGCACAGACATTCCCGGTGGGCGACGCCAGCAGCCGAATCAGTTCGTACTGCGTGCGGTTCGTGTCCTGGTACTCGTCCACCAGCAGGTGGCTGAAGCGCCGCTGATATCGCTCGCGCACGTCGGCGTTTGCCCGCAGCAGCGCCACCGGAAGCCAGAGCAGGTCATCGAACGTCACGGCGTTCGACGCCGCGAAGGCCGCGTCCCAGTCGTTGTAGATCGGGCCGACGGCCTTTTGCAGCGGCGTCAGCGCGAGCGACGCGTACTCGGACGGCGTCGTCATCGCATTCCGCGCGCGCGACACCTCGGAGAGGATGAGCCGGGGCGTGTACACCTTGGACGACACGCGATGCCGCTCCATCAGGCGCTTCACCACGGCGGTGGTGTCATCCTCGTCGTAGATCGTGAACTCCGGCGTCCGGCGCGCGAGCGCCGCGTTGGCCCGGAGTATGCGCGCGCAGATCGCGTGAAACGTGCCGATCCACATGCCCCGCGGGTCTGCGCCGAGCGACGCGGCCACGCGTGCGCGCATCTCGCCGGCGGCCTTGTTCGTAAACGTGACCGCGAGGACCTGGTCCGCGCGGACTCCGCCGCGTTCGATCAGGCGGGCGATCCGCGCCGTCAGCACCCGTGTCTTGCCGGACCCCGCGCCAGCGAGCACGAGCAGCGGGCCGGTGCCGTGCTCCACCGCCTCACGTTGGGCGGGGTTGAGCGTCGTCATCCGGGCAAAATAAGCTCGAACACGGCGCCCTTCTCGCTTGGCGCGAGCGCGAGGCGCCCGCCGTGCGACTCGGTCACGATCCTGCGCGCCAAGGGCAACCCGATCCCCCACCCGCGCTCCTTGGTCGAGAACCCGGCGGCGAATATCCGCTTGCGCAGGTCCTTGGGAATACCCGGCCCATTGTCCGCGATACGGATCATCGCGCCGCTCCCGGCCGCAGGGGCCACGGTCAGCTCGATCTGCCCGCCGCCGGCCGCCAAGGCATCCACCGCGTTCTTTACCAGCGACTCGATCGCCCACTCGAGCAGCACCCGGTCGCCCGGTACCGGCAGCGCGGTCTCCGGCCTGTTGACGCGGATCGTGATCGCATTCGCCAGCGATGGCAGCCGCGCGCGGTAGTAGGCTGCGACCTGGTCCACGACGTCTGCGACATCGATCGCATCACGCTTCGCCGGCCGGCCAATGCGCTCGAACCTGTGCGCCACCCGTTCGAGGCGCTCGACGTCGCCCGCGATGTGCGGCACCGCGGTCTGGACCGTCTCGGCGGACGGGGCTTCATTGAGCAGTTCCACCCAACCATGCAGGCTCGAGAGCGGTGTGCCCAGCTGATGCGCCGCTTCACGCGCCATCCCCGCCCAGACGCGCTCGCGTTCCGCGCGGCTCCGGACGCGGAGTGCCGCCGCCCCCGCGATAATCAGCGTGACCACCAGGGCAACCTGCAGCAGCGGGATCACCTGCAGCCCGCGCACCAGCGGCGTCTCGCCGAAGTGCACGAGCTGGAAGGTGGAGTCCCCGACGGGTGCGTTGTCTCGGTCCAATGTCGCCACATACGCGGCGACGCGCGGGTCGCCGACACCATCGTGTTCGAACGGGAGGTTCGAAGCCGCCGTCGGCCGCCCCGCGGAATCCGTGACGATGATCGGAACGCCGAGGTCCTGTAGCGCGCCCAGGACGTCGAGGAGGACGTCCGCATCGGCCGGTGCGGGGCCGGCGCGGTCGGGCCGGCTCGCGGCCTGGTACACGCGCGAGAACACCTGGGCCGTGACGCGCGCCTCGCGACTCAGCTCCGCGACCACGCGCTGGGTGTACCAGACGTACGAACCGAGGAGCGCGAGGAGCGCGGCGGCGACGAGTACGACGGGAGCGCTCCGCCGCATGCTCGCCCCTATCCCGCTGACGCGGCGATGCGATCAGCGCCGAGGTACGATGCGAGCGCCGCCGGGACCTTCACGGAGCCGTCGGGCTGCTGGTGGTGTTCGAGGATTCCTGCGACGATACGCGGGAGTGCCAGGCCGGAGCCGTTCAACGTGTGCACGAACCGAGGCTTCTCTCCACTCGCCGGACGATACCGGATATTGGCGCGCCGCGCCTGGAAGTCCGTGAAGTTCGAGCACGACGACACCTCGAGCCATTTCCCCACACCCGGAGCGAAGACTTCGAGATCGTAGGTCTTGGCGCTGGAGAACCCGGTGTCACCGGCGGCCAGCAGCAGGACGCGGTACGGCAGGTCCAGCAGCTTCAACACGCGCTCGGCGTGCCCCGTCAGGAGCTCGTGCTGGGCAGCGGAGTCTTCCGGCGCGCACCACCGGACGAGTTCCACCTTGTCGAACTGGTGCACGCGGAGCAATCCACGCGTGTCCTTACCGGCGGAACCCGCTTCGCGTCGGAAGCACGCGGAATAGGCCGTCATCGCCATCGGCAGCCGCGCGCCGTCGAGGATCTCGTCGCGGAGCAGGTTGGTGACTGGTACCTCAGCGGTCGGGATCGCAAAAAGCGCATCGTCCCGGAGGGCGTACATGTCCTCCTCGAACTTGGGGAGCTGCCCCGTCCCGGTCATGGACTCGCGGTTCACGAAGAGCGGAACCCATGCCTCCTCGTAGCCGTGCTCCTTCGTGTGCAGGTCGAGCATCATCGAGACCAGCGCGCGCTGGAGCCGGGCGCCGACGCCGCGGTACACGATGAACCCCGAGCCGGAGATCTTCGCACCGCGCTCGAGGTCGAGCATGCCCGCGGCTGCGCCGACTTCCCAGTGTGGCTTTACCGAGTTGGCTGCCCGCGGCGTGCCCCAGGATCGCACCACCGTGTTCGCCGTTTCATCGCCCTCCGGGACATCCGCGAGCGTGATGTTCGGGAGGCCGACCAGGATCTCATCGAGTTCCGACTGGGCCGCCACCTGACGCGCCTCGAGTTGGGCAATCTCTTCCCCGATCGCCCGCCCCTTTGCGAGGAGGTCGTCCGTCGGCTCCCCGGCCTTCTTTCGCTTGGCGACCTCCTGGCTGGTCGCGTTGCGGGCAGCCTTCTTCTCTTCGGTCGCCTGGATCGCCGCCCGACGCTCACCTTCCAGCGCCACGGCGCGCTCGACCAGCGGGCCAAGCGAATCCCACTTGCCGCGCCGCCGCATGCCTTCACGCAGCGAATCCGGCGCCTCACGGACTACACGGATGTCATGCATGGCGGGGTTCCTGCGCCCTAGAACTTCGGCGTGCCGGGCGAGAGCGAGCGGAGACCGCAGTTGAGGTTGATCAACGTGCGCCCATACAGCTGCCGGCTCGAAAGAACCACCGAATCAATCACGATCTTCGCGAACGTGTAGGGCGCGATCGAGAACCCGCAGATGCTCTGTTGCGATTGGACCACCACCACCTGCCCCGGCGTGACGACCATCATCGAGTCAAGCGCGTAGCCCGATTTCGGCGCCTCGGTGGTGTTCTCATACGTGGACGACTGCCGCTGGAGCCCAATCTGCCTCGCGCCGCTGATCGGCGTGCCGACTGTCGCAAGCGGCATCAGCACCGGCAGCCCAGCCTTGTTAATGTCGAACGCAATGTCGAAGTCGAATGAGCCATCAATGCGCGTGATGCCCTTGTTGAGCAGGTTCAGCGCAGCAGGCGCATTCGTTGCCGTGCCGGAGATCGCGAACGCGGAAAACGACTGGCTCACGTTCGGCTGGTCGGCGCGCGGCGCAAAGGGATCGTCGCCGCAACCGCCCAGAGCCAACAGCCCCGCTGCCGCGGACACGAAAACCACCCCGAAAATCGGCCGATTCTTACGCATAATGTTGAGTGGCGTAGGATACCCGCCGCGTGAGCCAAGTTCAAGCGAATCCATAGCTTGACTTCACTCGGAGGGTGCGTACACTTCGGCAACTTCTGCCGGAGTTCGCATGCCAACGATTCGCGACCTCGCGGGCGCCATTCGACAGCGTGAAGGCGTTGAGGCCGCGGTCGTGCTTGGACGCGACGGGCTGCTCATTGACAGCCAGACCAGCGACACCGTGGACGCCGAGCACATCGCCGCCCATGTGCCGTCCATCATCCAGTTCGCCGACGAGTTCGGCAACGCGGCGCAGCGCGGGACGCTGCAGACGGCGATCCTGGAAATGGAGCGCGGACTCGCGGTCGTGTGCGCGCTGTCGTCGGATGCAGTGCTCCTCGTGCTCGTACAGCCGTCCGCAAACCTCGGCCAGTTGTTGTACGAGATTCGGCGCAACCGCGCGAACATCGCGGCGCTGGTGTAACTCCCGCCGGCCTGTCGCTTTCGCTCACGAATCACCCGCGAACCGCCACCATGAGCGCGCACGTGCTGGTCGCCGATGACGAGCCGCACATTGCGCGGATCATCCAGACAAAGCTGGAGCAAGGACCCTTCCGGGTGACGTTGGTGCATGATGGGACGGCGGCGCTCGCCGCGTTGGAGTCCTACCCCGATATCAAGCTCGTGCTCCTCGACGTCATGATGCCCGGGCTGAGCGGGCTCGAGGTGCTGGAGCGCATGCGCGCCGACTCCCGCTGGGCAAACGTCCCGGCGGTCATCCTCACGGCCGCCGGACACGATGAGCAACGCGACACGGCTGCTCGACTCGGCGTGCAGGACTTCCTCACGAAGCCCTTCAGCCCCAAGCGCCTGTTCGCGCGTGTGCAGGAGCTGACCGGCGCGTGAGTGCACCGCGCGATCGGTGGGCGGTCGTACTCGCAGGCGGCGTCGGATCGCGGTTCTGGCCGCTGAGCACACCGGAACGGCCGAAGCAACTACTGCCGCTGATCTCGGCGAAGCCCATGCTCGAGGATACGCTCGAACGGCTGGCGCCGGTGGCGCCACTGGAGCGCACCCTCGTGCTCACGAACGCATCGCTGGCCGATGCCGTACGCAAGCTGGTGCCCACGCTGCCGGCCGGGAACGTCATTGCCGAGCCGCGCCCCGCGGGCACCGCCGCGGCGCTCACGTGGGCGGCCAACTTGATCGCCAAGCGCAGCGGCGGCGAGTCCCCGATGGTCTGCGTGCACGCCGATTGGGCGATCGGCGACGTTGACCTATTCCGCGCCACCCTGATCGCCGCTGCTGACGCCGCCGCGGCGAACGAGGCGCTGATCACGGTCGGCATCGTGCCAAGCTGGCCCGACCCTGGGCTCGGATACATCGAACCCGGCGAGCCTGTACGCGACGTGTCGATCGGCACGTCGCCGGCTCCCCTTCGCCGTGTCGCCCGTTTCATCGAGAAACCGGACCGCGTGCGTGCGGAGGCGCTCGTGAACGGCGGTTGCCTGTGGAACTCCGGCATTTTTGCGTGGCGCGCCGCCGATCTCTTGACCGAGATTCGCGCACACTGCCCGGAAGTCGCGCCAGCGCTCGATAAGCACGGCGACAACGCGGAGGGATTTTTCGCCGCCGCCCGTTCGATTGCGATTGATCACGGCGTGCTCGAGCGGAGCAAGCGCGTGATGGTCCTGCCCGGCCGTTTCCCGTGGAGTGACGTGGGCACGTGGGCGGCGTTGCGCACGGTTCGTGTGCAGGATGCGTCTGGCAACGCGCCCGCCGGTGCCGTGGTGCTTCGCGATTCGTCGGCGAACGTCGTGCACGCCGAGGGGACCACGGTGGTGGGCTACGGCATTGAAGGCCTCGTGATCGTCTCACTGCCTGGAGTAACGCTGGTGACAACCGCCGAACGAGCTGCCGACCTCAAGAGCCTCCTCGAAGCGCTGCCGCCTGATGTGCGCGAGAAGATCGCGCGCGCCGTCGAGAGCGGGCCGGGACGCGCCGCATGAGTGAGCCGAACCGCGGGCTCGTCTGCTACGACGACGCGATTGCGCGTGCCATGGAACCGTTCGCGCACACGCGCCCGGTGTCGGAGCTGCGGGTGGGGGCGCTGCTTGTGCGTGAGCGATGGGCGCGCTTGCTCGCCCAGCAGGCGACCGGGTTCGTCGCTGCGCCGCACCTCGCCACGTTCGACGAGTTCGGCGCGCCGCCTGGCGTGCGTGGCGTGCTGAAAGCGGGCACCGTGCTGGCGAACTCGAGATGTGCACCGTGGCTGATGCCGGAAGTCGTGACCCTCGACCCGGGCGGCTGGGCGGAGGTTGACGGTCGCGTCGCGGCAGTGGCCCTCGCGCGCGACGTAGCAGTTCAAGAACTCGCTGACGGCCACCTTGCACTCGAATCGCTTGGAACCCGCAAGCACGCGATGTTCAAGGGCTGGTGGCTCGACCACGCGTGGGACATTGTGCGCCACTTGCCGGAAATGCTGCGGTCCGATGCCATGAGCCTTGCTGACGGCATCAAGGACGCTCCGCCGCCGCACCTGACCGTGCTCGGGGAGCACCGCGCCGCCGTGGCGCGCGGCGCGTATGTCGAGCCACACGTGGTGTTCGACACGACCGGCGGCGATATCGTCGTGCTGCCGGGTGCCCGCATCAACGCGTTCACCCGGATCGCGGGCCCGGCCGTGATCGGTGATTCCACGATCGTCGCCGGCGGGCGTTTCGCCGCCGTCGCAATCGGCGAGCACTCGCGCGTCTGCGGCGAGATGAGCGTCACGGCGGTGCAAGGCTACGCGAACAAGGGGCACGACGGGTTCGTCGGCCATTCGGTGATCGGTCGGTGGGCCAACCTCGGCGCGCTCACGACGACCAGCAACCTCAAGAACAGCTACGGCAGCGTGCGGGTGGAGACGGCGACCGGCGAACACGACACGGGCATGCAGTTCCTCGGGTCGTTGATCGGGGATCACGCAAAGACGGCGATCGGCACGCGCCTCATGACCGGGACGATTGTCGGCGCCGGCGCGAACGTCTTTGGCGACCGCTCGCCGGCGAAGCGCGTCCCGCCGTTCGCTTGGGGCGATCAGCCGCCATTCGCGCGATACGAGCGGGCCAAGTTCACCGAAGTCGCGCGGCACGTGATGAAGCGACGGGAAGTCACGTTGTCGCCGGGTAACCAGGCGACGCTCGAAGCTGCTTGGGACCTCGGCTGATGCGCATCGTCGCGCTCGCAAGCGGCAGCAGCGGCAACGCCATCCTTGTTGACGACGGCACGACGCGCGTCCTAGTGGACTGCGGCATCGGCCCGCGCACGCTCGCCAAGGGGCTCAAGGCGGCCGGCGTCGCGCCGGAAAGCGTGCAGGCCATCCTCGTCACGCACGAGCACATTGACCATGTGCGCGGAATCCCGCAGGCGGTGGCCAAGTGGGGATGGACCGTGATCGGGACCGCCGGAACGGTCCGGCGGCTGCCGACCGAGGTTCGACCAGCGGCGAAGACGGTGCGTGAACACGTTCGCATCGGCGACCTCGACATCGCGCTCGTGCCGGTTTCGCACGACGCCGCCGAACCGGCGGCATATGCCTTCACCTCCCGCACCAGTGGGCAGCGTGCGGGCGTGGCCCACGACCTGGGCGAACCGTCGGACAAGCTCATCCGCGCCTTCCGCGGTGTGGAACTGCTCTGCATCGAGGCGAATCACGACGCGGACATGTTGCGCGACGGACCCTACCCCGCCTTCCTGAAAGACCGTGTGGCCAGCGCAACCGGCCACTTGAGTAATGCACAATCGGCGGCCTTCATTGACGCCGTCGGGACTGCCGAACTCCGCGCGGTGCTGCTCCTTCACCTAAGCGAGACGAACAACACGCCGGAGATCGCGTGCTCCGCGACGAAGCGAGGCGTTACGCGCCTGGCGCGACGCGCGACGCTCGCCGCGGCGGTCCGGCGGGCGCCGAGCGCGCCGATCGGGCGAACCGCATCCGGTCAGCTCGCGCTGTCCCTCTGACGGGGCGCCGTCAGCGCCCGGACGTTCCCTACCGCAGCGCCTGCGCCCGCATCAGCTCCACTTGGGCTCGGAGCTGGCCCGCCGAGAGCCGGTCGCGTTGCCACACAGCCGAAAACAGCTCGTTCCCGGTCCGCAGCGGGATCGCGATATCCGAGCGAAGGGCGTTGATGTCCTCGAGGATGACGGACTGCTGCGAGACCTCAATCGCCTCGGGAGCGTTGACGCGTACGGTGCGCGGCCGCATGGTACGCGACGGGCTCAGCGGGAGCCGGACGCGCGCGCCAGCCGCTTGCGAGAACTCGCTCGCGCGGACGAAGAAGCCGACCTCCATCGGCCCGAACCAGCGCGCGACCTCGCCCAGCGCCCCGATGTCGCCGTGCATGAAATGGCCGGCGGTGAGCGAGACGGTCGTGCCCATCCGTGGCGTGCGAACGCGGATATTCCCGAGCGCGACGGAGCGGTTGATCTTGCCGAAGGCCCGACCGAAGGCCGCGCCCATGAAGCCGACATTGATCCTGCCGTTCGGCAGCGCGAAGTCGGCTTCCACTGAGCCGCCGACCTCGCCATGACCGAACCGGCCCAGGCTGGCTTGGGCGAATCCGCTGGTCCCGGCGGGAAACACGCCCAGGTCGAGCGGCCGCGCAAGCTGCACGAGCAGTCGGTCCGCATTCGCAACGCGAATACTGTCGGGGAACCCGACGCTGCGGTACAGCTTGATGCTTCGCCGCCCGGTCAGCATGAGACCGCGTCCCAGGCGCAGCGTCGCTTCCGGGAGCGCCGCGACGCGAGAGTCCGCTATCCCGACTTCCGTAAGCAGGGTGGACTCCAGGCGCGGCACCACCGTGACATCGAGGCGCGCGCGGGCACGATTCAACCAGCGCGCGGGCGGAATCGGCGACCGCGCCGCCGCATCGCGGCCTCCCTCGATCCGCAGCGACTCGGCGAATGCGCCTCCTTCGCGCTGCCCGGCCGTGAACGCAGCCCAATCGGCCAGCCGGACGCCGAGCGCGAGCACCGTGGCCTCATGCCGCCGCACGAGGAGTCGCACTTCGGTGACTGCTGCGGGTGCGTGCTGCTGCACCGCGGCGAGCACAGCGCCGATCGCCGACGCTTCCTCATACACCCACACCCAGTTCTCGTAGCCGACCTCCAGCAAGCCGCCGCTCACGACCGCGACCGAGACGTTCTCGAGGCCGAGGTCCACCAGGCTCCGCGCAAGTGACTCGACCGAGCGCGTGGCCGACGGTGAGCGACGGGCGGCGTTGCCCGGACGCACTGCGGGTGTCGTTGCCGTCGTCCTCGGGGTCGCGGGCAAGCCGAAGCGCAGCGTGAAGTTCGTCACCGTCCCGGTTTCCCCGCGCGAGACGATGTCTACGGCGGGCATTACTCCGTACCTCGCGGCGGTCGCCGCGAACGGCGTCAGTCGCACGCCGAACGACGACTGTCGCGCATCGTTCTCACCGATCACCGTCAGCCAATCGCAGATGCCCACCGATGCGCCGCCGAACGCCCCGCTCAACAGGTGTCCGTCCGCGCCGTAGCCCCCCGTGAGGCGCACGCGGTCGGCGAACGTCTTCGTTGCGACGATGTAGCGCGACTCGAAGTTCGGCGCCGCTCCGCCCATGTCGGTCGCGCCAAGCGCGATCGCAGGGCGCGTACCGGTCTCGCGCAAGGCAAGGAACTGTGCGCCCGCCGAGATATCGCGAAGGATCGACTCCGTATCCGACAGGTATCGCGGCGGGCCGGCGGCCGAGCCGCGCGCCGTCAGCGTAAGCCGGGGAAGAAACTCGAACGCCACGAAGCCGTTCCCCTGCGGCCGCATGTCGCGATTGGTGAGGTCGCGCCTGGCGTTGTTGTAGCTCAGCGCCACGGACCTCTGCCTCGGTTCGACCGCCGCAGGAACCTCGAAGAGCCCGGGCGTTCCGTTGAGTGAGAGCGTGGCGTCGGCTGGCGCCGTGACGTTCCTGGCAATCGGCGCTCGGCAGGCATCCGGGGCGCTCGTGAGCAGTCCGGCGGAGACCGCGACGGCTGCTGACAACGTGCTGGCGAGGATCATGGCAACATTCTAGCCGGGCGTCGGCGTGTCCGGCGCTCCCGTGGACGAACCTCCTGCAGCCGTGTAGATAGTCGCAATGGTGCCCAGGCCGTTGGCTCACGCGCGGGCGATCACGACGCCAGCCTTGGCGATCGTCACCGCCGCGCTGGCGGCCGTGTCGTGCCGGGGAGCCGTCACGGCGGAACAGGACATGTACGATGGACCCCTGCTCCGGATGGCAATGGAAACGGGGGTCGTCGGGCGCTTCGCGACGGCCGTGCGTGACGATCACCTCGCTGTGGCATGGTTCGGCGTCGAGCGCGCCGACACGGCCGTGTTCGTGTCGCGCAGCCTCGACGGCGGCAACTCGTTCTCGGCAGCGCTGCGGGTGAGCCCGGTCGGTGAGCCGACGCCCGCCGACCTCGAGAACGGACCGCGAGTCGAGCTGATCCTCGACCCGGACGGATTCGCGCAGCCGTTCCTCGCGTGGACGCGCGCCCGGGGCGACGCAGCAGCCATCGTGTGGTCCTATACCATCGACGGGACCACGTACTCGGCGCCCGCGGCTGTTCGCGGAAGCAGCGGGCGCGGAAGACCAACGCTCCACGTGATTGCACGCGACACCGGCGAGCGCGTGGTGGCCATGTGGAGCATCCCGGGCAACGGAGCGGAACAGCCGAGGGAGTACTGGCTCGGTTCGACCGCAGGGCAGATCGCCGCCAAGGCGTTCGGCGATTCAATGGCGGCGGCGCTTGCGATCGCACAACTCGCCTCGCAAGCGGCGGCACCGCCGGCCGTAAGTGACGTGCCCGTCCTCGTCTGGACGGACTCCACGCACTCCCCTCCGTCGGTCATGATGCAGCCGGACCGAACTGGCGGCGGAGTGGGGAGTGAGCGCACGAGCGCCGTCTCGCTCGGGCCCGGCGCGTATCCCGTTGTTGCGAGGCCGTCACCGGGCCCGGTAATCGTGTGGGTGAGCGGCCGCAGTCCCGCGGGAGAGATCAACGTCATTCGCGTTCGCTGACGACCGGCTCTGTTCAAAGACAAGCGGGGGCACCGTCTCCCGGCACCCCCGCTCAATCACCTGCCACCTACTATCTACTATCTGCTATCTACTACCTGCCCTTTAGTACATCCCACCCATGCCGCCGCCCGGCGGACCGGCCGGCGCGGGCTTGTCTTCCTTCTTCTCGACGATCAGCGCTTCCGTCGTGAGCAGCAGTGACGCGATCGACGCCGCGTTCTGCAGCGCCGTGCGGCTCACCTTCGTCGGGTCAATGACGCCGGCGACCACCAGGTCCTCATACGTGTCGGTCAGCGCGTTGTAGCCGAAGTTGCGGTCCTTGCTGGCCCGCACCTTCTCGACCACGATCGAGCCTTCGCCGCCCGCATTGTACACGATCATGCGGATCGGCTCTTCGACGGCGCGACGGATGATGTCCACGCCGATCTGCTCGTCTTCGTCGAGCTTAACGCTCTTCAGCGCGCCCTGCGCACGGATGAACGCCACGCCGCCGCCCGGGACGATGCCCTCTTCCACGGCCGCGCGCGTCGCGTGCAGCGCGTCTTCCACGCGCGCCTTCTTCTCCTTCATCTCGCTCTCGGTCGCGGCGCCGACGTTGATCACCGCCACACCGCCGGCGAGCTTCGCCTTCCGCTCCTGGAGCTTCTCCTTGTCGTAGTCGCTCGTGCTCTTGTCGATCGCGACCTCGATCTCCTTGATGCGGCCCTTGATCTTGTCGTTGTCGCCGGCGCCATCAATGATCGTCGTGTTGTCCTTGTCCACCACGATCCGCTTCGCGCGGCCGAGGTCGGTGAGCACGGCGTTCTCGAGCTTGAAGCCGACTTCCTCGCTGATCACCTGGCCCTTCGTCAGGACCGCGATGTCCTCGAGCATCGCCTTGCGGCGATCGCCAAAGCCCGGCGCCTTCACCGAGCAGATCTTGAGCGTGCCCCGGAGCTTGTTCACGACGAGCGTCGCGAGCGCCTCGCCCTCGACTTCCTCGGCGATGATGAGCAGCGGCTTGCCCGTCTGCGCCACCTTCTCGAGGATCGGGAGCAGGTCCTTCATGGCCGAGATCTTCTTGTCGTGGATGAGGAGGTACGCGTCCTCGAGCACGGCTTCCATCTTCTCGGCGTCCGTGATGAAGTACGGCGAGAGGTAACCGCGGTCGAACTGCATGCCGTCCACGGTGTCCAGCGTGGTCTCGAGGCCCTTTGCCTCTTCAACCGTGATCACGCCGTCCTTGCCGACCTTCTCCATCGCCTCGGCGATCAGGTCGCCGATTTCCTTGTCGTTGTTCGCGGAAATCGTGCCGACCTGCGCGATTTCCTTCTTGCCCGACGTCGGGACCGAGATCTTCTTGAGCTCGTCCACGACGGCCGACACCGCGCGGTCAATGCCACGCTTGATGGCCATCGGGTTCGCGCCGGCCGTGACGTTCTTCAGGCCTTCGCGGAAGATCGCCTGCGCGAGCACCGTCGCCGTCGTCGTGCCGTCGCCGGCGTTGTCCGACGTCTTGGTCGCGACTTCCTTCACCATCTGCGCGCCCATGTTCTCGAGCGGATCCGAGAGCTCGACTTCCTTCGCCACCGTCACGCCGTCCTTGGTGACCGTCGGCGCGCCGAACTTCTTGTCAATGACAACGTTCCGGCCCTTGGGTCCGAGGGTGACCTTCACGGCCTCGGCGAGTTGATCAACGCCGCGCTTCAGTGCCGCACGCGCTTCGACGTTGAAATGGAGTTCTTTGGCTGCCATATGAGTCAGGTATTAGGTAGTAGGTAGTGGATGGTAGGGATGGTTAGCCCACGACCGCGAGGATGTCGCTCTCGCGGAGGATCAGCATCTGCACGTTCTCGACGGTGACTTCCGTGCCGGAGTACTTCCCGTAGAGAACCTTGTCGCCGACCTTCACTTCCATCGCGACACGCTTGCCGTCTTCGGTGCGGCCGGGGCCGACCGCGACGACTTCGCCCTGCTGCGGCTTTTCCTTCGCGGTGTCCGGGATGTACAGGCCACCCCGCATCTGCTCGGTCTCCTCGAGCGGCTTGACGACCACCCGATCAGAGAGCGGCGACACCTTACCCGACGATGCGCTCTTTGCTGCCATGACGCGTGCTCCGTGTGTGTTGAGTTAGTGAATGGAGGTTTGGGGAACGCACAAACCTGACAACACACAAAAACTAGCACTCGGAGTCTAGGAGTGCCAGCAGACAACGGAGCAAACTGCGAGGCTTGGGTGGTCGGTCGTCGGTCACCGGTAGGGGTTAGCCACAACCGAACACCGACCACCGATGACCCATCACTTCTTCAGTAGTTGGTATGCCATGGCCAGGCCCACCAACGTCAGGTCGGGCTCGACTTCATCTATTTCCTCACATAGATCGCCGAAACGCGTTGCCAGACCGCCAGTTGCGACGACGCGCGGCGCGGTTTTTGTCGGCCATTCGGCCTTGATCCGGCGCACCAGACCGTCAATCGCATCGGCCGCCCCGAGGACCACACCGGACCGGATACACTCGTCCGTGCGCCTGCCGATCGCCCGTTTCGGCGGTACCAGCTCGGTCGCGGCCAGCTTCGACGTCCGGCGGAACAACGACTCGGCCGCAATCTGAACGCCTGGGGCAATCACGCCCCCGATGAACCGCCCGTCCCCGGTGATGCAGTCGTAGGTCGTGGCCGTGCCGAGGTCCACGACGATGCAATCCCGCTTGTGAAGCCGGCTGGCGGCCAGCGTGTTGATGATGCGGTCGGCCCCGACGGTCTTGGGCTCGTCCACATCGAGCCGAATGGGCAGGTCCGAGTTCGAGTCCACCACAACGGTGGGTTTCCCGGTGATTCGCTCGCAGGCCTCGGCGAGCGCAGCGGTCAGCGCGGGCACGACGGAACCGATCGCCGCGCCCTTGGGTTTGAGCCGCACCTTCCCGCCGTGCGCCAGCAGCGACACGAGGGTCAGGTACACCTCGTCCGGCGTCCGGCTGTGATCGGTCGCCACGCGCCAGCGCTCGCGGACCTTGAGTCCGTCGCAGACGCCAACGGTGGTCTCGGAGTTCCCCGCGTCAATCACCAGGATCATGTGTACGCCTCAGTCAGTGCCGGTGGACTCGGCGACGATCGGCGAACCGCGCCGGAAAAACTCTTCGCCGTGTTCGGTGACGATCCGGAGCGCGCCGGTGGCCGAGATGCCGTTTGCCCGTCCGCGCGCCGGTGCCTCCAAGATCGCGTCGTGCAGCGCGTCGCGCTCGGCGAATCGGTCGAGTTCCTCGGCGGTCAGCGGACCGGTGCGTTCAATGGCAGCCCGCAACGACGGGACGACGGCGCGCAGCACTTCGCTCCGCGAAGTCGCCGCGCCCAGCCCGAAGGCGGCATGACCAACCGGCACCGCCATGTTGATACCGACGCCGACGGCGACCCAGTCAGGTGACGCACCGTGCCAGCGCGCCTCGACGAGAATCCCCGCGAGCTTGCTGCCATTGACCAGCAGGTCGTTCGGCCACTTGATCGCCACGAGCGAACCGGCGAACTGGTCGAGTGGCGCCGCGATGGCAATGCCCACGCGCAGGCTCAGCACATCGAGCACGTCCGCCGACTGCGGGCGGCCAAGCATCGTCATCCAGAGACCGGCGCCCGCGCGCGACGCCCACTCGCGACCCATGCGTCCGCGCCCCCGGCGCTGGCTATCGGCGATGACGACGGTGCCCGACGGAGCAAGGTCGGCCGCAAGCCGGTGCGCCTCGTCCATGGTGGACTCGACCTCATCAAACAGCCGCACGGTGGGCGAACCCGTGATGGCGGCGATCCCTTCGCCGTCAAACCCGTCAATTCGCACGCTGCCAGACGAGCAGGAGGATCGCCAGGCCAAGCACCAGGCGGTACGCGGCGAACACACCAAACCCGCGGCGCTGCACGTACCGGATCAGTACGGCGATCGCGAGCCAACCGGTGATCGCGGCGGTGACCATCCCCGTGAGCACGGTCGCCAGGTGCACGGTCGCGAGCGCTTCGGGCGCCTTGAGCGCGGCAGCCGCCGCGGTGATGGGCATGGACATCAGGAAGCTGAACGTCGCGGCACCGCCGCGATCGAACCCGAGCGCGCGTCCAGCCGTGATGGTCGCACCCGACCTGGACACGCCGGGCACGATTGCGCAGGCCTGCGCGAGCCCGATCAGCACCGCGTCGCGCCATGACATTGTGGTGACGGGCCTCCCCTCGCCCGCCCGGCGGTCCACGACCCAGAGCACCGCGCCCATCGCGATGAGTGCGACGGCGGTCAATGCCGGCGTCCGGAAGACCGTCTCTGCCTGGTCCTGGAGCAGGTAGCCGATTGCGGCGCCCGGAACGGTGCCGGCCACCAGCAGCGCGAGTTGGCGCGCATCGGCGGAGGCGAGCCGCCTCGTCGCGAGGATGTCAAGACCCGCGCGTGCAAGTCGCACCCACTCGACGCGGAAGTACACGAGCACGGCTGCCAATGTCCCGATGTGCAGCGCCACGTCGAAGGCCAAGCCCGGCTGCTGCCAACGGAACGCCCACGGCGCCAGCGACAAGTGGGCCGAGCTGCTGATGGGCAGGAACTCGGCAAGCCCCTGCAGCGCCCCGAGCACGGCGGCCTGCCACACGGTGAGTTCGTTCACGCCAGGTCGCGATAGAGTGATTCATACCGCGAGACAACGTCATCGAGCGCAAACTGCGCGCGGGCCCGCTTCGCGCCTGCCGCGCTTGCTGCGGCCCAGCGCGCGCGGTCCGTGAGGTAGCGCGCGATGGCGTCGCCCATGGCATTGATGTCGCCGACATCGCAGAGCTCGCCGGTCACCCCATGCTCCACCACTTCGACGAGTCCGCCCACCCGGGCGCCCAACACGGGCACGCCGCAGGCCATCGCCTCGAGCGCGCTCAGGCCGAAGCTCTCACGATCGGTGGGCAGCACATAAACGTCAGCCACCGCGAGCAGCGGCGCCACGGCTTCGATGCGGCCCAGGCAGCGAGTGTCCGCGATCACGCCCAGGCGCCTTGCTTCGTCCTCAGCGGCGGCGCGCTCCGGACCGTCACCGACGAGGACCAGCACGGCATCAGAGGATTTCCGGGCGCGCGCAAACGCACCGACGACGTCGCGCACCCGCTTGACGGGCCGGAAGTTCGAGATGTGCATCACGATCGGCCGGCCGCCGGAGAGATCCTGCTTGATCGCGGGGTCCGCTTTCGCGCGATCATAGACTGTCGGATCCACGAAGTTCGGGACCACATCCACGCGGCAGTTCCCGCAGCCGAAGGCGCGCACGGTTTCGTCGCGCAGGAACTCGGACACGGCCGTTACCCGGTCGGATTCCTCGATCGAGAACTTGGTGATCGCGTGATAGGAATGATCCTGGCCAACGATCGTGATGTCCGTGCCGTGCAGCGTCGTCACCACTGGAAGGTTCGCGCCGGCCTTCGCCAGCATCTGCTTGGCGAGGTACGCGCTCGTCGCATGGGGGATCGCATAGTGCACGTGCAGGAGGTCGAGCGCGTGCTGCTGCGCGATCTCATGCATCTTCACCGCGAGCGCCAGGTCGTACGGCGGATACTGGAAGAGCGGGTACTGCCCCATCGACACTTCGTGGAACGACACACGCGGCACGAAACTCGGCAGGCGGAACGGGTGCTCGTACGCAATGAAGTGCACGTCGTGCCCACGCGCCGCGAGCGCGACGCCGAGTTCGGTCGCGACCGCGCCGGAGCCACCGTACGTCGGGTAACACGTGATGCCGACCTTCACGAATCCTCCGGCCCGTTCGCTGGACGGGCCTCCCACCAGTGAGTCACAAGCGCATCGGCGTTCGCCGCGCGGGGGTCCACCTGCGTTACCCCGCGCTCCGGCAGCTGGTGCCTGAACCAGGTGCGCTGGCGCTTTGCGTACTGCCGCGTGTCTATCAAAATACCCTCGCGGATGGTGGCATCGCCCGTGGCGCCCGCAACGTCCAGCGCGTCGCGCAGCCGCCGGTACCCGCACGCCTTCCACGCCGGTGCCCCGTCCGGCACTGTGCGCATCAGCGAGCGGATCTCATCCTGCCAGCCGGCCGCAAGCATCGCGTCCAGGCGCCGGCCGATCTGCGCTTGCAGCGCCTCGCCGGGGTCAACCACAAGCCAATCCGCACGGTACCGCGGCGGCCGCCGTTCGCTCTCGTGCAGATCGCTCAGCCGGCGTCCGGTGAGCAGCGCCACCTCGATCGCGCGAAGCAGCTGGGTGCGCCCGAGGTGCGCGCGCGCCGGGTCGAGCCGCTGGGTCCACGAACGCAGTTTCTCCAGCGGCCAGCGCTCGATCTCGCCGGCGAGTTCCGCGCGCCGCACCGGGTCGAGCGGTATTTCATTGAAGAGAGGCTCGACCAAGGCCCGCAGGTACAGCCCGGTACCGCCGACGACGAGGACATTGGCAACGCCGAGCCGCTCGATCGCGCCAGCCGCATCATCAGCCCAGCGCGCGGCAGACCAGCGCTCAGTCGGGTCCGCGACGTCAATGCCGACGTGCGGCACTTGCCTCCGGTCGGCCTTCGAAGGCTTCGCCGTGCCGATGTCGAACCCGCGGTAGATCTGCCGCGAATCGGCGCTGATGATCGTGAGTCCGCGCGCAGCCGCGAGCTTCGTGGCCAGCCCGGACTTCCCCGCCCCTGTCGGTCCGCAGATGATCCGCAGCATGGACAGCCCGGCTACGTCCGGCCGAATCGCCGTTCCAGTTCGTCCCAGCCGAGGCGCACGATCGCGCTGCGCCCGTGCACGTCGTACACGGGCAGCGTCGTACGGGCGAGCTGGACAAACAGCGCGCGCATCTCGTCGGCCGACAGCAGGTCACCCGCCTTGATCGCGGCCTTGCAGGCGACTGTCGCAGCCAAGCGTTCGTGCCGCGCGAGCGTGGACGTCGCGCGGTCGCCTGCGAGCTGCGCCAGCGTGTCGCGCAGGCAGCGCTCGGCGTCGAACCGCGGGTGCGGCGCCGGCACCGCGTGAACCGCGATCGAGTTGCCCCCGAACGGCTGCGCGTCGAAGCCAAGCGCGCGCAGGACGTCGGCGCTCGCCTCAAACGCGTTCCACTCGTCCGGGGACAAGTGGAGCGTCAACGGGAACAGGAGGGCCTGCGCGCCATGATCCCCGCGTGCAAGCGCATGCATGAACCGTTCGTACAACACGCGCTCGTGCGCGGAGTGCTGGTCAATGAGGACCAGCCCGGTGTCGTCCTCGAACGCCAACCACGTACGGCGCAGTTGCTTGAGCGGCGGGACCTGGATGACCGAGTCAGCGGCAGCATCGGCGGGTCGCTCGTCCGCGTGCGCATCGCCCTGCAGCTTCGGGCTCTCTCCGCGTGCAGCGAGCGCGCCAGGCGCAGCGTCGGCGGACGCCGCGAACAACGGTTCGACCGCGCGGGCCGCCGGCCGCAGCACTTCGATGTCCACGGGCACAGCAGACGGCGCCGCGCCCGGACCGGCCACGAAGGACGTGAACCGCGCGGTCACACCATCGCCGGTGCCGAGGGCATGCCGCACCGCCCGCTCGACCGCACGTTCCGTGGTCCAGCGGTCGCGAAACCGCACCTCGGCTTTTGCCGGATGCACGTTCACGTCAACATCCTGCGCCGGCATCGTGATGTCGAGCAGCAGTGTTGGCCTGAGCCCGGCGGGAATGGTCGAGCGGTACGCGGCTTCCGCGGCGCGCACCATGCCCGCATCGCGCACCGCGCGTCCGTTGACGGCGAGGAACACGCGGCGGCTCGCGAGCCCAACTTCATCCGGACGCTCGACGAGCCCGGCGACGCGGATCGGGCCGCTGACATCGTCCACCGCGACCAGCGCCTGTGCGCGCTCAGCGCCCCACAGCGCCGACACACGGTCGCGCAGCGTTGCGCCGGGCGGGATCGCGAGCACCTCCTTCCCGTCGTGCGTCACGTGCAGGCGCACGTCACGGCGCACGAGCGCCAGGCTGGTCAGGGCATCGCTGATGGCCCGCCACTCGCTCCGCGCGCCCTTCATGAACTTCAGGCGCGCCGGCGTATTGAAGAACAGCGCCTCGACCGTCACCGTGGTTCCGCGGCGCCGCGCGCCGGCCGGCAACCGCTCGCGGGTGCCACCGACGACGCGGACGCGAGTGGCCGCACCATCCGCAGTCGCCGTTTCGATCTCCATGCGGGACACGGACCCGATAGACGGCAGCGCCTCGCCGCGGAAGCCGAAACTCGTTACGCCAACCAAGTCCTGGGCGCTCCGGATCTTCGAAGTCGCGTGGCGCTCCACGGCAAGCCACGCGTCGTCCGACGACATGCCCTGCCCGTCGTCGGCAATCCGGATCAGCGCGCGCCCGCCCTCGCCGATGGCGATGTCGAGCGCCGTGGCCCCCGCATCGAGTGCATTCTCGACCAGCTCCTTCACTACGGACGCCGGGCGCTCCACCACCTCGCCGGCCGCGATCTGGTCGGCCACCGCCGACGGCAGGACGGCGATCCGCCGTTCAGTGCTCATCGGCTACCGCACCGACTCGTCGCTGAGCAGCGCGACGCGATCGCGGGGAATCCATCCGGACCGATCCGCCCGCAAGCGCAAGTGAACCCATGCGCCTTGCCTTTGTGTCACCCGAGCCACTTCACCGAGAAGCGGCGTGGCGCGCGTCTCCGACGCGAGCGCTGGCAGCTGCCGCAGTGACACCGGTGACGTCACGACGACAAAGCCGGCACCGGCGTGGCGGCGATCAACCTGCCAGGCACCGGCAAGCACACCGGCGCCCACGACCAGGACCACCGAAGCCACGCGTAGCACCGGACGTCGCTGCCACGCGCGCCGCGCAATCCACGTCCAGGCAGACAGCCAGAACACCACCGCGAGAATCGGCAGCGCCCGCGGCGGCGCCGGCGGAACCCAGGCATCCTCACCGGCGCGCACCGCGCGGATGCGGGCGATGCGCGCACGAAGGTCCGCGTCGAGCGGTTCGAGCCGGAGCGCGCGCTGCCAGCCGACAATCGCGTTCGCGGTGTCGCCCGCCATGAAGGCGGCAGTCCCGAAGTTTGCCCATGCGTCCGGCGCGCGTGGAGCGGCGTGGGCCGCATCGCCGAAGTACCGCTCCGCCCGCACGAAGTCGCCGCCGCTATACGCGGTGACCCCGAGCGCAAACGCCTTTTCCGCGTCCTGCGATGTCGTTTGCGCAGCCCCGCGGCTCGCGGCGATGCCGTTCGCGCCAGCCAGCGCGGTCGCCATGAGCACCGCACGCACCTGGGCGCTGGACCGCCAGCGCCGCGCCCCTCCGCTCCGTACGGGTCGCCGCGAGCGATCGCGGCACTCCCGCTCGATCTCGCCAAGCAGTTTGCGCGCTGTCTCGGCGACAGCGGCCGCGCTCGCCGCCGTGCCGACGGTGGGGTGTCGGCCTGCCTCCGCCCGGTCGCCGGATGGATCGCCGAACCCAGCCGTATCGAGTTCATCGAGAAACGCCTCGACTTCCCGCGCGCGATCGGGAGTCAGCCCCGCCCGGCCCAGTGCCGAGGTCCAGTCACCGTGGGCGGTCAGGTCAACCGCCGCGAGCCCAGTCACGGCGGCAAGTCCATCCATGAACGCGCGACGCGCGTCGAGCAGGCCCGGCACACCGCCTGTCCCCGTCGTCGCCGCCGTCGGCGTCATCGCGGTTCCGCCGCGCGAGAGCGCATCGAGGCGCTCCAGCGGCGTCAGCGGTCGCGGAGCCCGCCGCGGCCGCCGCACCAACCAGGCAGCGAGCGAAGCGAGTGGGCCCGCGGCAACAAGCAGCAGCAGCCAGTAGATGTCGCGCCCGAACGCGCCCGCTCCAGCCGGGCCGAGCGACTGGACGACCGTCAGCGGAACCAACGGCGCAGCGAGCGGTACTCCGGCAGAGTCGCCGACTGCGTCGGCTCGGCCGCCTTCGGAGACCCCCGCGTCGGCCGCAGCCGCAACTCGCAACTCCAACGGAGCGGATTCCGCGAACTCGTAGCGACGCTCTGCGGGATCGAAGTACGCGTAGCGAATCGACGGGATACGAAGCGTACCCTCGGCTGTCGGCGACACGAGCCAATCAAACTCCTTGACGCCTCCAAGCAGGGATGGCGTCGAGTCCATTCGCACGCGCTCGTCGGCGGTCACGACGCTTGCGCCACTGATCGCCAGCGGCGGCCGCGGCAGCAACGTGACGTTGCCCCGCCCCTCTACGCGCAGCGTCAGCACGACCGCGTCGCGCGCTCGCACGCGGGAGGTGTCCACGCGAGCGCTGGCCCGCCAGCTTCCGACCGCGCCGGCCCAGTCGGCGGGCCGGCCCGCCGTCGGCGGCTCGATCGCGACGAATGCAACGGGCTCCGAGCGGAGCGTGAAGCTCTCCTCACGACTGAAGAAGCTGGACGACTGCGGCAGGGCGTACGTGAGCCGCGCCGCCGCGATCTCGTAGCGCCCAGAGGTCAGCGGGAACACGGCGCGACGGAACACGTGGACTTCGTACGGCCGGCCGCCGACCGACGTGGTGAGCGGGCCCGTCGGGCGCTCGCGCAGGTCATAGGCGAGCAGGGAGCGCGTTTCCGGCGGCTGGAACTCCGGGTTTCGCCGGATCCGCTGCCGCGTGTCGGAATCGAGGAAGACGCCGAGCTGGTACGTCGCCTGCTGGCCGACATACACGGTCTCCGGGACGACGAGCGCCCGGAATTCGACGGGGCGCGAACGATCCACGCGCGCGCGCGTCACGACTTCGGGCAGCTGTGCGCCCTGCAGGAGCAACGCGAGGGAAAGCGAGATCACCAGGCCTTCCCGCCCGGCGGGCGCTGCATGCGCGTGTTCGCCTGCTTCCTCGCCTGCGTGTCGCGTTCGTCGCGCGACGCCGCCGCCAGGAGCTGCTCGGCCTGCTGCCGCGACATCGGCTGGTTCTCCTGCGGGCTCGCCTGCTGCGATTCCTGTGGCTGCTGGCGCGGCTGCTCACGACTGCCGCCGCCGCTGCCACTCTGCTTGATCTTGAGCGCGATCTCGTAGTTCCAGCGCGCGTCATCGTCGCCGGGCGTTTCCATCAGGAGCTGCCGATACGCGGCCAGCGCCCCCTCGGCGGCCCTCGCGCGTTCGGGATTGTCCGGCCGCATCGCACGCTTGAGTCGCGTGAGTCCGAGGTTGAACAGGGCCCGCCGTCGCACGGCGGTTTCCGGCGTCGCCTGCGCGCGGTCGAGCGCGTCCTCCGCCGTGTTCAATGAATCCGCATTCAGCAGCGCGGTGCCGAGGTCGTACAACGTCACCATCCGCTTGTCGCCCTGCTCGATCGCCCGACGCCACTTGGCCGCCGCTTCCGTGTACCGGCCCTGCTCATGGAGCTTCACGGGCGACTGCGCCGCTGCAGCGCGCGGGACCAGCAGCACAGGCGCGGCGACGGCGGCAACGGCACCGGGCGTCGTCGGCAGGATTGTCAGTGCGAAGACGGGAACCGCCCAGCGAAGCCAGCGGCGCAACCGGGCCGCCTCACCGCCGTCCGCGCGCCACGCATCCACGAGCAACAGGAGGATCGCGGGGATCAGGAACCACCCAAGCCGGAGCGGCCGCGAGAGATTCTCCTCGACGTTCCGCTGCTCCGCATCGAGGCGCGAGAGCGCGCGTTGGATGCGCCCGGCCCGATCACTCTCGCCGGCGCCGATGAACTCGCCCCCCGCCGCATCCGCCACGCGCTTGAGCAGCGTCGGGTCGTACCGCGTCGTCACCACTTCGCCGGCGTCGTCGCGCAACTCGCGCATCTCGCCGTTCTCGAACACGGGAATCGTTCCGCCGTCCTCAGTACCGAACCCCACGGCCACAATGCTGATTCCCGCCGCTTTCGCTTCCTGCGCCGCGGCGATGGCGGCGTCGTGATCGTCGAACGCCTCACCGTCGCTCAAGATCAGCAGCACGCGACTGGCTGAACCCGAGGCGGCCTTGAGCAGCTCGGTCCCCTGCGTGATGGTCGGGGCGAGCGCCGTCCCGGCGAATCCGACGATGGACGGATCGAAGTTGTCCAGGAACAGTTCGATCGCGCCGTTGTCGAGTGTCAGCGGCGCCAGCACGTAGCTTCGCCCGGCAAACGCGATGAGCGCGTTCCGGTCGCCCGGCGCGGCGGCGCGGTACCGTCGCACCTCCTGCCGCATGCGCTCGAGGCGGCTGGGTCGTTCATCCTCCGCCTGCATGGACACCGAGGCGTCCATCGCGATCACGACATCCACGCCGCGCTGCCGGCCGACAACCGTGCCGTCGCCCCAGCGGGGTCCCGCGAGCGCAATGACCGCCAGTGACGCTGCCGCGCCCACCCGCGTGAGCGTGCGAACCGGGCGCTGGCGTGCAACGGCAGGCGTGAGCCGCTCAATCGCCGCGTCGCCGCCGAGCTCGCCCAGCCGGCGCAGGCGCCTCCGGTGGTGCCACAGGTACAGCCCGCCGATCGCGGGACCGGTCAGGACCGCGAGCAGCGCGAGCCACGGAAAGTCGATCGCCGCGTTCATCGCGAACTCACGGCAACGGTCCCCGCCACGCGAGCAACAGGAGTTCGGCCATCAGCGCGAACAGGCCGATCGCCAGCGGCCAGCGGTACAGTTCCTGGAAGCGCACGTATCGCTTGGCACGAATCGGCGCACGCTCCAGCTGGTCGATCTGCTGGTAGATGCGTTGGAGCGCCTCGCCGTCGCGGGCGCGGAAGTACCGGCCGCCACTGACGTCCGCCACGTACTTGAGCAGCGGTTCGTCGATTTCCACGGGGCGATTCTCGTACCGCAGGCCGAACACGCCCCGCCCCACCGGCACGGGCGCCGTGCCCTCGCTCCCCACGCCAATCGTGTACACGCGGATCCCGAGCGCCGCCGCGGCGCTTGCCGCGGTGCGTGGGTCGATGGTCCCGCGATTGTTCACGCCATCGGTGAGGAGCACAAGCACGCGCGAGCGACCGGGTGCATCGCGCAACCGATTCGCGGACGTCGCGATGGCGGTCCCGATCGCGGTGCCGTCCTCGAGCTGGCCCGGCTGGAGGTTGTCCACCGCGGCCAGCAGAACCGGATAATCCACGGTGAGCGGAACCTGCGTCAGCGCCTCACCGGAGAACGCCACGATGCCGACCTGGTCCACGCTCCGCGCGCGGATGAACTCCTTCACGCGCTCCTTCGCGACTTCGAGCCGGTTGAGCGGTTGGAAGTCCTCGGCGAGCATCGAAGTCGACAGGTCCACGGCCAGCACGATGCTGATGCCGTCGGAGTGCACATCCTCGGCGCGCGCGCCTGCGCGCGGCCGCGCCGCCGCGACGCAGAGCGCCACGATCGCAAGCGCACGGGCGCCCGCCAACACGCGAGCGACCCAACGCCCTCCGCCGCGCCCGCCCAGCAGGACATCCACCCGTGAAAACAGGATCGCCGGTGGACGGCGACGACGGCGCCACCAGAGCCAGGCCGCGACTCCGACAATGCCGAGCAACCACCACGGCTCACCGAAACTGATGCGCGAGAGCAGGTTCATCGGCGCTTCGGACGCTCGGGGCGCGCCGCAGCGCGCTGTTGCGCTTCCCACGCCAGCTGGATCTTCGCGGCAAAGTCACGCACCGCACTCGCCGTGCTCGTCGCCTCGTCGGCGGTCACGGGGCGAGCGGCAAACCGCACCGCCGCGTCACGGGAGAACAGGTCGGCGACCTGCGCGACCGGCACCGGGAACGGCGTGGCTCCGATCGCAGCCACGAACCCGTCGGCGTCGGTCGGCATGCCCGGGAAACGACGCGCGAGATACTCGCGGAACGCATCCACGTACCCAAGCATGTGACGGCCCCGCTCCCCGGACGCCGCGAGCGCGAGCCGGTCCAGGGCGTCAAAGCTGCCGAGCGCGTCCGCCCACGCATCAATCGCGGCCGGAGCGGCCGCGCGCCGCAGCTGCCGACGCTGTCGCACGTACCACCACGCACTGACCAGGGCGATCAGCCCCACAAGCCCGTACTGCCACCCGCGACCCGGAATCGGCAGCGGCTCGCGCGCGCCACGCGGCGTCTGGCTCGCGCTGTCCGCCGGCAACGCCGACGTCACCTCGACCTGTCCGGAACTCGTCGTGTATTCGCGTACACGCGCGGCGATGCGCACGCTGACCGGCGCGATCAAGGGTGTGTGCGTGCCCGGCTCCCACGCGACGAACCGGTACACGGCAGTCTGATCGAGCACATCACCCGGCGGCCCGTCCTCGATCACGCGCGGATCGAGCGGCTCGATGATGCCGCCGGCGGCCGGGGTCTCCGGGAAGCGCAGTGCCGCGGCCTTGGGAACCCGGGCGCGCACACGAACCTCGAACGGCTCGCCAATCGCCACGCGAGCCGGCGTAACGGTCACCGTGACGAGCCCGTACGACGGATCCGGCGACTGCGCGCCACCCGGCACTGCCAGGGTGAGGCCCGCAGCGATGACCAAACCCGAAACGCAGAGGCCGAGGACGCGCATGCGCCTACCTCCGCCTGAGCCGGCGCCCACGAATCTCCCTCGTGTGAAAGAACCGCAGCATGGGCTCGGCCCATCCCGTCTCGGTCGGCACGACGACTTCGTCAATAGCGAGGCGCCGAAGGAGTTGCTGCCGCGACGCGCGTTCGCCGGCGAGCGCGGCCGCATAGTGCGTGCGCACGCCCGGATCGCTGGTGTCAATCTCGACGAGCCGCCCCGTCTCGGCGTCCACAAGCCGACTGACGCCCACGTTGGGCAACGTCCGCTCACCCGGATCGTCGAGCACGACCGCGACGATGTCATGCCGCTGCGCGAGGATACGCAGCGGCCGCTCGATCGGCGGCGTGACGAAATCCGAGATGACGAAGACGATCGCGTGGTGAGAGAGGATCCGCGCGGCGTACTCCAGCCCGACTCCGAGGTCCGTGGCGCGCGCCGAGGTGGGCCAGGCGAGCACATCGCGCACCAACCGCAGCGCGTGGCGCCGGCCCTTGCGCGGCGGGACCACGTGCTCCGTCCGGTCACTGCACAACACGAGTCCGACGCGGTCGTTGTTCCGCGTCGCCGTGAGTGCGAGCACCGCCGCGAGTTCGGCGGCCATCGCCTGCTTGTCGCGCACGCCCGTGCCGAACCGGCTCGACCCGGAGCAATCCACAAGGAGGAGCACGGTCAGCTCACGCTCCTCGACATAGCGCTTGACGAAGAGCCGACGCATGCGCGCGCTCACGTTCCAATCGATCGTGCGCACCTCGTCGCCGGGCTGGTACTCGCGCACCTCGGAGAACTCCATGCCCTGCCCCTTGAACACGGAGTGGTACTCCCCGACAAAGCGCGAGTTCACGAGCCCACGCGTGCGTAACTCGATGCGCTTGACCTGCCGGAGAATGTCCGGTGCGATCGCCGTCACGGCGCCGGTACCGCCTCCAGGAGCCGCGCGATCACCTCGTCACTCATGACGTTCTCGGCCTCGGCCTCGTAGGTCAGGAGCACACGGTGTCGAAGGACGTCCGGCGCCATGGCGCGCACGTCGTCCGGTGACACGAAATCGCGTCCGCGCAGGAACGCATGCGCCCGCGCCGCCTGCGCCAGCGCGATGGTGGCGCGAGGGCTGGCCCCAAACTCGACCAGCGGCACCAGGGACGCCTGGCCGACATCGCCGGGAGCACGGGTCGCGTGCACGAGGTCCACGATGTAGTTGACGAGCCGTTCGTCCATGAACATCCCCGCGATCCGGTGCCGCGTGGCCAGGATCGCCGTTGGCGTGCCGACCGGCTGCACCGGGATGGCCTCGCCACCCGCCATGCGCCGCATGATTTCCTTTTCTTCATCGCGCGTGGGGTAGCCGACCCGCAGCTTGAGCATGAAGCGATCCACCTGCGCCTCGGGCAGCGGGTACGTCCCCTCCTGCTCGATCGGGTTCTGCGTCGCCAGCACGAGGAACGGCTCGTCGAGCGGGAAGCTCGTACCGCCGATCGTCACCTGCTTCTCCTGCATGGCCTCGAGCAACGCGGCCTGCACCTTCGCGGGCGCGCGGTTGATCTCGTCCGCGAGCACGATATTTGCGAAGATCGGGCCGTGCTTCACGGAGAACGTGGCGGTGGCCTGGTCGAAGATCTGCGTCCCGATGACGTCCGCCGGCAAAAGGTCAGGCGTGAACTGCACGCGACTGAAGCGGGTGTGCACCGCCTCCGCCAGCGTCCGCACGGCGAGTGTCTTGGCCAGGCCGGGCACGCCCTCGAGGAGCACGTGGCCGCCGGTCAGCAGCGAGATCATCAGCCGCTCGACCATGGCCTCCTGCCCGACCACGCGCCGCGCAACCTGCGCCAGGATGTTCGAGACGAGCGTGTGGTCCAGCGGGTTTTCCGTCCGGTTCTCAGTCAACGGCCGACTCTCGTGGATGGGGAAGGCGCGAACCGCCGCGCCCGACGAAGCGCCTTAAGATAAGGCCGACAGCAGCGCCAGTTCGCGTGCGGAGAGCGGTCGAAATGCCCCCTTGGGCAGTCGCCCCAGTTCGATCGGACCGAACCTCACCCGGACCAGCCGGTCCACCTCGAGGCCCAGCGCTTCGCAAATGCGTCGCACTTCGCGGTTGCGACCTTCGGTCAGCGTGACATCGAGGCGCGACAGTCCCCGCGAAATGCGCTCATGGGCAACCTCCGCGACATGCACCGGCCCGTCCTCGAGCATCAGCCCGCGACGCAACGCCTGCGCCGCGCCGATCACGTCCCCGCGCACGTACGCCGAGTACGTGCGTGGCACCTCGTGGCTCGGGTGCGTCAGGCGATGCGCCGCCGTACCATCGGTCGTGAGGAGCAGTGCGCCTTCCGTCAGGTAGTCGAGCCGACCCACGTACGTCAGGCCCGGCGCATCCGGCACCAGCGCGAACACCGTCGGGCGGCCGCGCGGATCTCGGCGCGACGTCAGTACGCCGGCCGGCTTGTGCAGCAGGTACCACGTGGTCTGCGCGGACGG
>Ga0194131_10001516_pt1 | contig 39682 bp, 27 predicted proteins | sample TA2KigO120mmetaG_FD_148631 | JGI IMG/M metagenome (GOLD analysis project Ga0194131, IMG submission 148631) | Freshwater microbial communities from Lake Tanganyika, Tanzania - TA2015053 Kigoma Offshore 120m | ecosystem: Environmental > Aquatic > Freshwater > Lake | place: Tanzania: Lake...
GCACCCCTATCGTCACCTTTCTCTCTGCACTCACTCAGGCCCACAGATTCCGCTACAGAGCCCAGAAATGTACAACGCCTTCTTTGGCTTCTCGGAGAGCCCCTTCAACCTGAGCCCGGCCCCGGCTTTTTTCTACAGGAGTGTCCAGCATGAGGAGGCGTTAGCCAACCTGATCTACGGCGTCCAGAGCCGGAAGGGATTTATCGTACTGACCGGTGAGGTTGGAACCGGCAAGACGACCATGCTGGAATGTCTGCGCGATTACTTGTACGCGCACCGGATTGAGTTTGCGTTTCTATTCAACTCGAGGATCAAGCCGGAGGAAATGTACGAGATGATCGCCTACGATCTGGACCTGCGGTGCGACCGCACGTCCAAGACCGAGGTGATCTACGCGTTGAACGAGCTGCTCATCCAGCAGGTGAGCGAGGGCCGGACGACCGTGCTGATCGTCGACGAGTCACACAACCTTGACTGGGAAGTGCTCGAAGAAATCCGGATGCTCGGAAACTTTGAGAACCGCGGCGGCAAGCTGCTCCAGGTGATCCTGGCCGGGTAGCCCGAATTGGACCGCAAGCTCGACGCACCGAACCTGCGCCAGTTGAAGCAGCGCATCGTTCTCAGGTGCTCGCTCAAGCCGTTCCAGGAAGCTGAGACGGTCGAATACATTCAGGCACGTCTCGAAAAGGCAGGCATGCCCGACCAGGTTGTATTCCCGCCAGATCTGATGTCGGAGATCCATCTGCGCTCGCAGGGGATTCCGCGCCTGGTCAACGCGATCTGTGACAACCTCCTGCTCACGGCGTTCGCGCTCGAATCGCAAGTCTGCACGCACGAAATGCTTGACGAAGTGACCGCTGACATGCGTCTGGAGTGGCCGGGCCGCAGGCTGCGGCTGCGCGGATCGGCGCTGGGTGGCGATGCCGTGCGGACTCCGCAATTGGCCCGGGGCGGCGTTTAAGCCGCGCGTAGTACCCCAGGGCGGCGTTTAAGCCGCGCGTAGTACACTGATACAGATCCGTCAATCCGCGGCCCCGCGCCGCCTAGGAGAACTTCATCCATGTCCGAAGTCGTGAATCGTAGAACATTCCTCGTGGGTGCTGGCGCGGCAGGCTCCGCGCTGGCGGCTCGTCCATCGAGCAAGGCCGCCTCAGCCGCCCGCGTCATTGGCGCCAATGACCGCATCAACGTCGGCCTGATCGGTTCCGGAGGCCGGGGATCGAGCGTCGCCCGGCAGTTCGTGCGGGCAGGCAAAGACGGCGCCAACTGCCAGATCGTGGCAGTGTGTGACGTCTATCAGAAGAGGGTCACGGCGAACAGAGACCACTTCACCAAGGAATACGGCCAGTGCGAAGGGACGCTCGACTACCGCGATATCCTCGCCAAGTCCGATGTCGACGCCGTAATCGTCGCTACGCCGGATCACTGGCACGCCCCGATCGCCCTGGCTGCCATGGACCGCGGCAAGGACGTGTATCTCGAAAAGCCGATGTGCCACACGGTCGAGGAGGCGCGGCAGCTTGTCGCCACCGTCAAGGAGACCAAGCGGGTGCTCCAGGTAGGGTCCCAGACCACCTCCGGCGACCAATGGCACAAGGCGCGCAAGGCGATTGCCGACGGCATGATCGGCAAGATGATCCTCTCGCAGGGATCCTATCACCGGAACTCGATCGAGGGCGAATGGAACTGGCCCATCGACAAGGAAGCGGGTCCCGACGGCAAGGGCGAAAACTACATCGACTGGAAGATGTGGCTCGGCAAGGCGCAAGGCCGTGCCTGGGACGCGGACCGCTTCTTCCGCTTCCGCAAGTATTGGGACTACTCCGGCGGCATTGCAACCGACCTCTTCTACCACGTGGTCGCGCCGATGAACATCTGCTGGGGAAGGGCTCAGTTCCCTTACAAGGTGATGTCCGGCGGCGGCAAGTACGTGTTTTCGAATGACCGCGAGGTTCCGGATACGTTCCACCTGATCGGCGAATACGCCGACGGCCACTCCATCGTCCTGTCGAGTTCGATGGCCAACTCGCAGCACATTCCCGGACTGATCCGCGGCCACGGCGCCTCGCTCATCATGGTTGAGCACGGCCGTTTCGAAGGCTTTGCCAAGCACATCACCCTGAAGGCCGAGAAGACGCGAGGCGGAAAGTTCATGGTGCCCGAACTCGCCGACAAGTACCAGGGCCAGGATGAGATCAAGATTGAAGTGGAAGAGCGCGATACGATGCAGACCCACATCAAGGACTTCCTCTCCTGCATGCGGACCCGCCAGAAGCCGACCCTTGACGTCGAGACCGGCGCACGCGCCCAGGTGCTGATCACCATGGCCGTGCAGAGCTACCGCGAAGGCCGGGTGCTCTACTTCGACGAAAAGAACTGGAAGGTTTTGCCCAAGGCTCCCAAGGCCTGATCCTTGCCGGTATTGATTGGAATTGCAGGGCCGTCCGGATCGGGGAAGACGGCCCTGGCGAAGCGCTTGATCCATGCGCTTCCGGGCACCGTATCTCTTCTCTCGCTCGATTCCTACTACCGGGAGTTGTCCCACCTCCAGCTAGCCGATCGGGAGCGGGTGAACTTCGATCATCCCGACTCAATCGACTGGGATCTGTTCGAGCGGCATTTGGCGCTTCTCGCCTCGGGCACTGATGTCGAAGAGCCGGTTTATCTTTTCGCCGAGCACAACCGCGCAGGCAGGACCATCCGCGTCCGGGCGGCGGACTACGTGTTAGCCGAAGGGATCCTGGTCCTGCACCGCGAGCAGGTCCGCCGCCTGTTGTCGCTGAAGGTCTACGTACTGACTCCCGACGAGGTCTGCTACCGGCGCCGGCTCGACCGGGATGTTCGTGAGCGCGGCCGGACTCCCCATTCAGTAGAGGCGCAATACGCCTCGACCGTTAAGCCTATGGCCGAGCAGTTTGTCTGGCCAGCCAGGGAATTCGCGGATCTGGTGGTGTCCGGGCAGGAGCCATTCGACGTCAGCATCGCGCGGGTGCTCGATGCGCTTCGCGTGGGCTAACCGCGGCTATAAGAACCCGTACTTCCGGAAAGCCTCCGCCGCCGTGACGCCATTCTCCAAAGCCTGCCGGACCACCTTCTCCCCCCGCGCCTTCTCAACCGCCTTGGTGAACACCTCGCGCTCCGCCTTCCGGGGAATCACGCACACGCCGTCGACATCACCAAACAGCATGTCCCCCGGCTCGATCCGCGTGCCCTGCATCTCAATCGGACAGTGGTGTTCGATCACACGTCCCCGCGGACCCTGGTCCTGCGCGTAACGTCCGCGCGAAAACGCCGGGAAGTTCTGTTCGAGGATCCCCTTCGTGTCGCGTGAATACCCGTCGAGCACAGCGCCGTGAGCCCCGCACTTCGCCGCACGCAGGCTCATCAGCTCTCCCCACAGCGCGTAGGTCAGCGAGGCGCCCGTGCAGACGTAGACTTCGCCGGGCTGCAGGCTGTCAAGCGCTTCGAACATCAGTCCGAAGGCGTCCTTGGTTTCCTCAAAACAGTCCGCTTCGAGCACGGTCATCGCGCGGCCGATCACCACCATGTCCTCGCGCAACGGCTGGATCTCAGGCGGCAGGAACTGGCGGCGGAGTCCCAGCTTGTCCATCACGTCGCCGACCACGGCGGAAAACAGCTCGGTGCGCGCGAGGGCGTACAATTCTTGATCGTTCTTCCAGAGTTTGCGGGGCATGCGGCAGCAGTGAATTGTACCACCCGGATGCGGTACAGTATCGGCTGATGAGGGTGATCCTGATTTTGACGGGCGGCGTCCTGATGGGCGCCGATGCATTACCGCCCGTGATCCGGGCTCAATGCGCGGGCTGCCATTCCGGCTCCGCTCCGCAGGCGGGTCTCGATCTCTCGACGCCGGCCTCGGCGCTCAAGGGCGGCAAGACCGGACCCGCCTACAAGCCCGGATCCGCGGAGATGAGCCTGATGATCGCCAAGATCGCCTCCGGATCCATGCCGCCGGGAAAGAAGCTCGCCACCGCCGAGATCGCCTCGATCCGCGATTGGATCGGCGCGCAGAAGCCGCTCCACGCCGGAGTAACGGAAGCCAGCGTGATCCCGATTTTTCAGATGCGCTGCGTCACCTGCCACGGCAAGCGCAAGCAGGAAGGCGGGCTGGACCTGCGCACGCAAGCGGCCCGGTTGAAGGGCGGCAAGTCGGGTCCAGCGCTGGTACCAGGCGACCCGGACGCAAGCCTCATCCTCAAGCGGATCACAGCTGGGCAGATGCCTCCACCGAAGCAGTTGTTCGAGGCGTTCGTGCGTCCGCCTTCGTCGGAGGAGGTGGATCTGCTGCGGGCCTGGATCGCGGCTGGTGCGCCGCCAGCGCCGGGGATCCCCGCGGTCGAGGAGCAGTTTACGGCTGAGCAGCGGGGGTGGTGGTCATTCCAGCCGCCGGTCCGGCGCACGCCACCGGCGGTGAAGAACAAGGCCGCGGTACGGAATCCGGTTGACTCGTTCGTGTTGGCGCGGCTCGAATCCAAGGGCGCGGCGTTCGCGCCTGAGGCCGGGGGGCTCGCCCTGATGCGGCGCGCCTACCTGGATCTCACGGGCCTGATTCCCACGGCGGAACAGGTCCACGCCTATCTCGCCGACACCCGGCCGGACGCCTACGAGCGGCTGGTGGATCAACTGCTCGACACGCCAGCGTACGCCGAGCGGTGGGCGCGGATCTGGCTCGATTCCGCGGGCTACGCGGACTCGGAGGGAATCATCCACGAGGACCGGCTGCGTCCCAACGCCTGGCGCTACCGCGATTCCGTGATCCGCGCGCTCGAACGCGACCAGCCCTACAACGAGTTCCTCACCGAACAGTTGGCGGGAGACGAACTGGCGGATCCGCGCGCGATCCAGCAGCCCACGCAGCGCGATATCGACCGCGTGGCGGCCACCGGATTTCTGCGGATGGCGCCCGATGGCACCTATTCGCCCGCCAACGGATCCGTGGCCGAGCGCATGAACGTGATCGCCGACGAGATCGAAGTGTTCGGCTCCACGGTGCTCGGACTCACCATCGGCTGCGCACGCTGCCACGACCACAAGTACGACCCGGTTCCGCAACGAGACTACTACCGGTTCAGCGCGATCCTGCAATCTTCGTTCGATCCATACGACTGGGTGAAGCCCACCGAGCGGAACCTGGAACTTGCGCTCGCAGGCGAAAAGGAAGAAGCCGAGCGCCACAATCAGCCGCTCGAAGCCGAGGTCAAGCGGCTCGAGGCGCTGATCGCGAAACAGCCGGCCGATGACAAGGCGAAGGAGGAAACCCAACGGCTCAAGAAGGAGCTGGCCGACACCAAGGCAAAGCTGAAGCCCAAGCCATCAATCCGCGCCCTCTACGATATGGGTGGAGAACCGTCGCCCGTGTTTCTGCTCAAGCGCGGCGAGGCGCAGCAGTTGGGCGACCGCGTGGAGCCCCGTGTGCTTTCGGTCTTGGCGCGCCCGGACCTTCGCCCCTACGATCCGGCGGCGCCCTACGAGGGGACAGCGGGACGCCGGCTGGCGCTGGCGCGCTGGCTCACGCAACCGGATCATCCGTTGACGGCCCGCGTCCTGGTGAACCGGATGTGGAAGCACCACTTCGGACGCGGCATCGTCGAAACGGTGGCGAACTTCGGAAAGACGGGCGCGCCGCCTTCGCATCCCGAACTGCTCGACTGGCTGGCGGCGGAGTTCGTGCGGTCCGGCTGGAGCCTGAAGGCGATGCACCGGTTGATGGTGACCTCGGCGGTTTACCGGCAATCCTCGATTGCGCCCGCGCGATCGCTTGCGGCGGATCCGGACAACAAGCTGTTCTCGCGAATGCCGCTCCGCCGCATGGACGCCGAGCAACTGCGCGACTCGATGCTTCTGGCCACGGGCCGGCTGTCGCGCGAACGGTTCGGACCGCCGGTACCGGTGGAGACACGGCCGGGCGGCGAGGTGGTCGAAAAAGCCGCGCGCGATCAGTGGCGGCGGTCGGTCTACCTGCTGCAACGGCGGACCACGCCCGTAACGCTGCTCGATTCGTTCGACCTGCCGGCCATGTCGCCCAACTGCACGGAGCGCGCGATGTCCACCGTTTCGACGCAGGCGCTGGAGTTGCGCAACTCGCCGGTGGTGCTCGAACACGCGCGCTATCTGGCGGGGCGGCTGCTGGACGGGCATCCGTCGGACGGTGCGCGCCGCATCGAGGAAGTCTACCTGCGGACCTTGTCCCGCAAGCCCACCGCGGCGGAGTCGGAGCGGGCCGCGGCCGCGATTGAGCGCCTGGAGACCGGCTGGCGGGCGCACCTAAGCGAGCAGAGGTCCACCGCGCCGCACTCATTCACGGCCAAGTGGCATGGGCTCGGCGACTTTGTTCATGCGATGCTGAATTCGGCGGAGTTTCTGTATGCGGACTGAGCGGACAACACGGCGCGGATTCTTCACCCGCATGATCGACGGCGTGCATGGCGCGGCCCTGACGTCACTGCTGACGGCGGACCACGCGGCCGCGGCGCACGGCTATGATCTGACGCCGAAGCGTCCGCACTTCGATCCCAGGGCCAAGGCGGTGATCCATCTGTTCATGAACGGCGGCCCGAGCCAGGTGGATCTATTCGATCCCAAGCCGGCCCTGGTGAAGCATGCAGGATCCGCGCCAGGCCGCGACATCGTCAACCAGATCGAGTTCGCGGATCAGATTGGCGTGATGATGCCGTCTCCATTCGGCTTCAAGCGCTACGGCAAGTGCGGAATGGAAATGACCGAGCTGCTGCCGCATCTTGGATCGGTATGCGACGAGATCGCGTTCATCCGGTCGATGCATGGTGAGCACTTCAATCACGAGCCGTCGTTGTACCTGATGCATTCGGGCCGCACTCTGCCCGGGCGTCCGTCGCTCGGCGCGTGGGTGACCTATGGGCTGGGATCAGAGAATCAGAATCTGCCCGCTTATGTCGTGCTCGACGATCCCAAGGGGCTGCCGATCAACCTGACGCAGAACTGGCAGTCCGGTTGGATGCCGCCGGTGTATCAAGGCACGCGGTTCCGGTCCGAGGGGCTTCCGCTGCTGAATCTCCAGCCGCCGGAGGAACTGCCGTCGCCGCTGGTGGAAGCGCAGCGCGACCTGCTGCGGTCGCTCGATGAGCCGCACCGGTCCGCGCGCCCGGGGTTCGGTGAACTGGATGCGCGGATCGCCAGCTACGAGCTGGCCGCGAGGATGCAGCTCTCGGCCACCGATGCGCTCGATTTGTCGCGCGAGGATGCGGCGACGCAAGAGATGTACGGTTTGAACGACGAGGCCACGCGGTCCTATGGACGCCGGTGTCTGATGGCGCGGCGGCTGGTTGAACGTGGCGTGCGCTTCGTGCAGATCTTCATTGAGGGACAGATTTGGGACAACCACTCGAATCTCGAAAAGGACCTGAAGTACTGCTGCGGCAAGACGGACAAGCCGATTGCGGCGCTGATCCGTGATCTGAAGCAGCGCGGACTGCTCGGCACCACGCTGATCCTATGGGGCGGCGAGTTTGGACGCATGCCGGTGTCGCAGATCCGGCAAGGCGGCACGGCGGGGCGGGACCATGGTCCGGCGGGGTTCACCACGTGGATGGCGGGCGGCGGCATCAAGGGCGGCACGGTGCATGGCGCGACCGACGAAATTGGACACCGCGCGGTCGAGAAGCGGGTAAGCGTGCACGATTTCCATGCGACGATGCTTCACCTGCTCGGGCTGCGCTTCCGCGATCTTACCTACGAGCGGCACAGCCTGCCCGAGCGGCTTACCGATCAGTTTGCGGCGCGGGTGGTACAGGAGATCCTGGCGTAACCGGCTCGAGTACCGCGTTTGCGGGCGCTTCGATCAGCGGCGCGCCCTTCAGGTAACCGAGTGAGGCGAGGAAGACGTCGGTGGCGCGGAGTGTCGCCAGATGCCAGTGTCCCGTGTTGGGACGCTCATTGAAAAACCCGTGGGCTTGTCCCTTTGCGGTGTACAACTCGGCGCGGTTGCCTTTCGCGCGCGCTTTCTCGACGAACTTCCGCGCCCCTGCGAGCAGAGCGTCTTCCGTGCCGAAGAACTGGATCGACGGCGGCCCACCGGCACGCACATGCCGGACGGGCGACAGCAGCCCGGCGACCATCTCGATCTTGTCCGCGGGCGAATCTTTCATACGGGCCGCGAGTCTTTCCGGGCTGCTCTCCATCGACGGATTGTAGAGCACCAGCGCGTTGGGACGCGAGGCCTGGTCCGGCGCGTAGGCGGTCGCCGCGGCGCAGGTCCCGCCAGCGGATCCGCCGCCTACGGCAAGGCGGTTGGGGTCGATCCCAAGTTCGCTGGCCTGGGCGCGCATCCAGGCCACCGCGGCGCGGCAGTCTTCGATCGCGGATTCGGGTGTGGTCTTGTGCTTGTTGAGGATCCGGTATTCGGCGCTCGCGGCCACCATCCCGCGCCTGGCGAGATACTCGGCCTTCGAGAAGAACTGCACCGGCCCGCCGCCCGTGAATCCGCCGCCAAAGAACAGGACGATAGCGGGCCGCTTGTCCGTGGCTTTCCAGCCGGGTGGCTGGTAGAGGTGGATCTTCAGTTCGCCTTGTGGCGTGGTCCGGTAAACCACTTCGCGGGATTCCGGCCACACGGTGGCGGCGGCCAGGATCAACAACGCGAATTTTTTCATGGATTCCTCCGTTCAACAGCCTGGTAGCCGGTCAACTGCTGATGCGTGGTGGACTGCCACTCTTCGATTCCCGGCGCGCCCATTCGCGAGAAGAACCTTCCCAGGTCGGTCCGCAGGGTGTCAGCCTGTTTCTTGTAGGCTGGGTCGGCGATCAGGTTCCTGGTCTCACCGGGATCGGCTTCGAGGTCGAACAGTTCGCTCGGCCACTTCTCGATGCGCTGGATCAGCTTCAGGTTCTCGGTGCGGACGGCGCGCGCGTAAGCATATTCGAAATACAGCCGGTTCTGCCAGCGCGGATTCTGCCCGCGCAGGAATCCCGCGTAGCTGCGGCCTGGACGCTTGGGATCCGGAGGCGTCTTCACGCCGAGGTAGTCGAGAATCGTCGGGAAGTAGTCGTAGGAGGACACCATGGAGCGGAGCGTTTGTCCGCCCTTGATCTTGCCCGGGTGGTTCCAGATGAGCGGGACGCGGGATCCGCCATCGTAGATGTTGAACGGCCACGTCCCGTTGCCCTTGCCCCAGACGCCGTGATGGCCGGCGCTCCAGCCCTGGTCCGCGGTGAACACGATCAGAGTGTTCTCCCGTTCGCCCATCTCCTCCAGGCGCTTGACGATGCGGCCCACGTTGACGTCGACGCCGCGGATCAACGCCGAGTAGGCGTGCATGCTGTCGCGGTTGCCGTGATGGCGGCTGAGTCCGCGGTTCTGCCACGGGTGCATTTCGTTGCCGGGGTAGCAGGAGAACTTCGAATCGGCGAACGGCTTGCGGTACTCCTCCGGCTGGTAGTCGTATGGCGTGTGAGGCGCATAGTAGGGAATCAGGAGGTAGAAGGGATCTTCCTTGCCGCGGTGCTGATTGAGGAAGTCGAGGGCGAAGTCGGTCACGCGGTCTGTCTTGTATCCGGTGGTCTTGACATTGGACCCGTTGACGACGAACTCCGCGTCCTTGTACGAACCGCCGCCACCGGGAATCGTGGCCCAGTAGGTGAATCCCTTCTGTGCCAGGCGGTCGTTCCCCATGTGCCACTTGCCGCACATGCCAAGTGTGTATCCGGCTTTGGCAAGGTGCTCGGAGTAGGTGGGGTGGCCATCGGTCCACTTGCGCGCATTGGGACCAAAGCTGTCCTCGGGACGGAGCCAATCCTGGACACGATGGGTGGACGGGATCCGGCCGGTGAGCCACGTCATCCGGCTGGGTGAACAGACGGGAGTGCAGGCGAACGCGCGGTCAAACCGTGCGCCGCCCGCGGCCAGTGCATCAAGGTTGGGTGTGGCGGCGTCCTTGCATCCGTAGGAGCCAAGAGTCCAGGCGCCATGATCGTCAGTCATGAACATCACCACGTTGGTGCGCTTGGATGCGGCACGGGCGGTCCGGACGAAAGGCGCCGCGGCGGCAGTGAGGAAGGTCCGGCGTTGCATCTCCGATATGATAGAACAATCGTTATGGCTACCAGAGTTTCCCGCAGAACCGTCATCGCAACGGCCGGCGCCGCCGCTCCCATGGCCGCCGCATCCGTGCGCCAACCTGTCGTCGCGCCGTTCGCGCAAGCCGCTGGCCGCGCTCCCGGATCCCCGGTCAGGATCGTCACCATGTACAAGTTCGAGCCCGCCGAGGTTGAAAGGATCGTCCAGCGCGCGGCGGAGTTCGCGCCGGTGGAGATCAGGATTTGCGACACACGGCAGGAATTCCAGACGGCACTCCGCGACGCCGAAGTGGTGTACGGCGACGTGCGCGGAAACGAGCTCGACTACGCGCCGCGGCTCAAGTGGGTCCAGGCGGGAGGCGCCGGCGTTGAGGGCATGGACGAGAAGTTCCGGTCGAGCCCGATCGTGATGACCAACTACGCGCGCGTGTTCGCCCATGGAATCTCGGAAACCGCGATCGGACTCCTGCTGGCGCTATCGCGCGGACTGGTGAAGCACTACCTTCCCCAGTTCTATCTGAAGAAGACGAACAATCCCGTGGGGACCCCCAAGTCCGATCATCATGTCGAAATGGTTGGCCGGACGATGGGGATCGTCGGCATGGGCGGGATCGGCAGCATGACTGCCCGGCGCGCCCACTGCGGACTCGACATGCGCGTGATCGGCATCGATCCGAAGCCGCTCCCGAAGCCCGAATACGTGGCTGAGCTGCACGATCCCAGCTACTTTATGAAGATGGTCCCGCAGGTGGACGTGCTCGTGGCAGCCGCGCCCCACACTAAGGAAACCGAGCGGATGTTCAACGAGAAAGTGTTCCGGGCGATGAAGAAGACCGCCTATTTCCTGGCGCTGTCGCGCGGGGCGCTGTTCGACGACATGGCGCTGGTCAAGGCGCTCAAGGAAGGCTGGATCGCGGGCGCCGGACTGGATGTGTTCCCCACGGAGCCGGCGCCCCCGGGTCATCCGATCTTCGATTGCGACAACGTGATCCTATCGGCGCACACCTCCGGCTGGAGTCCGGACCGCCAGGTGCGGCTCATTGATGTCTTCGCGGATAATGTGCGGCGTTACGCCGGAGGCATCGCACTCATGAATGTGGTCGACAAGCAGAAAGGCTATTGATCCATGACCAAGACCCTGATCGTCGCTGGCGCAGCTCTCCAGTTGACCTCCGGGGTGATCGCGCAGACGCTGTGGGCGCCCAAGGGCGAGCCCGCGGCGTATACGCCGCCGCACCGGCCGCTTACCAGGGTGACGGAAGTGAAGGCGCGCCATGCGGGACACAAGAACTGGCGCGAACTCGTGGTCGACGACAAGCACCTGCGGAGCGAGTATATCCAGGCCCAGTCCGGCACCGGAGTCAAGCGTGCGCTGCATCCGGACACGCGCGTCTGGTGGGTGATCCTCGAAGGCGAGGTCAAGTTCGATATCGAGACGGTTCCCCCGTTCACGGCTAAGCAGGGCGCGATCGTGCAGTGTCCGATGCAGACATTCTTCTCCTGGGAGGCCACTGGGGGCGGGCCGGCGCTGATCTTTGAGACCAACATTGCCGGTGCACGAACTCTGTACGAGGCGCAAACCGCACCGCCCAAGCTGCCCGGGCTCGACTGGATTCCAGTATCGTTCAACAATCGCGAGAAGGGCAGTTTCCTGCACGGCAACAAGCCGGTGGCGACCTACGACGAGGTCGCCGCCGATATCGACGCGGGCAGGCGCAAGGGCACGATCCGCATTGTTCAGGATGATCGCGGAACGGCGAACTTCATCTACGGCTACAACAAGAAGCTCCCGCCGCTCGACGAGAAGAACAAGGGCCACTACCATCCGGAGGGCGCCGAGTACTGGCTCATCCTGAAAGGGCCCGTCCGGTACCCGATCGAACGGGCGGGAGTGGTGATCGGCGAAACGGGAGACGTGGTTTATGTCCCGGCGTTCACCTGGCATGCCCCCCGCTGGTGGGGCGATGGAGCGTCGTGCCGGCTGGCGATGAACGGATTCCCCTACATCTCCCACTTGTTCGAAGCGCACTAGTGGAGCAGGATCCGGTCGGACTGATTGGCGCCGGGCTGCTGGGATCCGCGATCGCGGAACGGCTGCTTGGCGCAGGATACGAAATCAACGGATTCGACACGGCTGAAGCCGCTAGAGCCCAATTGATGCGTCTGGGCGCAACAGCAATGTCTCCTGAGGAGATCGCGGGCCGTTGCCGCAGAGTAGTGCTTTGCCTTCCGGAGGCGGCGGCCAGCGCCGGGGTGATCGGCGCGATCCGGCCGCACCTGCGCCCCGGCTCGGTTGTGATCGACACTACGACTACGGCACCGGACCATGCCGCCGCGATGTGTGCCGCGGGAGTTGAATTCATGGACTGCGACGTGGGCGGATCGAGCCAGCAACTCCGTGACGGGGAGGCGGTCCTGATGGTGGGCGCTACTCCGGCAGCGCTGGAGGTTTCCAAGGACCTGCTGGCCGCCCTATCCGCCCGCTGGTTCCACTGTGGTCCTCCGGGTTCAGGATCGCGCATGAAGCTGGTGTTCAACCTGGTGCTCGGATTGAACCGGGCGGTGCTAGCGGAGGGTCTCGCGTTCGCCGGGCGGACGGGTGTCGATCCACGTGCGGCACTGGATGTCCTGCGGTCCGGGGTGGCGTATTCACGGGTCATGGACACCAAAGGAGCCAAGATGCTTGACCGCGATTTCGAGCCACAGGCGCGGCTGGCGCAGCACCTCAAGGATGTCCGGATCATCGTCGAGTCCGGCGAGGTGGCCGGGGCGCGGCTACCTCTCAGCCTCGTCCACCGGATGATCCTCGATTCGCTCGATCAGCGGGGGCTGGGCGGTCTCGACAACTCGGCCGTCATCGAGTGGTTTCAGTCGTAGAATTCGAGAACGGTGGAGGCTACCGCTTCGAGCATTTCCGGCGTCATTCCGGGATACACGGGTAGCGCGAGCACTTCGTCCGCTGCGCGCTCTGCTTCCGGGAAGTCGCCACGCTTGTAGCCGAGGTAGCGGAAGCATTCCTGCAGGTGCAAGGGCACCGGGTAGTAGATTTCCGATCCGATTCCGCGGTCCTCGAGAAACCGGCGGAGTTCGTCGCGCCGCGGACACCGGATTACATACTGGTTGACCACGGTGCCACAGCGGGGGTCGATGAACGGGGGCGTGACCGCCGATCCCGCGAACCGCTCCGTGTAGTATGCGGCATTCCGGCGCCGGGCCTCGGACCAGGCATCCAAGTGCGGCAGCTTGGCTAATAAGACGGCTGCCTGGATCGCGTCCAGCCGGAAGTTGCCGCCCACGAACTTGTGGAAGTACTTGGGCTCCATGCCGTGGTTCCGCATCAGCATCAGGCGTTGATGGAGGGCAGGATCGCGCGTGACGGCCATCCCCGCGTCGCCGGCCGCGCCCAGATTCTTGCTGGGAAAGAAGCTGAACACCCCAACCTTGCCGAAGCTGCCTGCCTTGTGGCCCTCATAGGTGGCTCCAATCGCCTGGGCGGCGTCTTCGACGACGTCCAGCCCGTGGCGCGCGGCGAGCAGCCGGATGGGATCGATGTCGGCCATCTGGCCGAACAGGTGGACCGGCACGACCGCGCGGGTGTGGGGGGAGATGCAAGCCCGAATCCCGGAAGGATCCAGATTAAAGGTCCGCGGATCGATGTCGGCGAACACAGGCCGCGCGCCCACGCGTTGGATACACCCGGCCGTCGCGAAGAAGGTGAACGGGCTGGTGATGACTTCGGCCCCTGGACCAATCTCCAGGCTCATGAAGGCCGCGAGGAGCCCGTCGGTTCCACTCGACACTCCAACGGCATAGGGGACGCCACAGTACTCCGCGACGGCCCGTTCCAGCTCGGTGACCCGGGGTCCGTTGATGCAGACTTGCGAGTCGAGGACGTCAATCACCGCATCGATCACCGGCTGGCGGATCGAGGCGAACTGCGCGCGCAAATCAAGCAGAGGGATCTTCAACGGCCATTATACCCGCAGGACTCGCAGGCCTCCCGGCCTAGGGCACAGTGCCCGGCGTCCAAGGGGATACACCTGATTGGATCCAAGACTGTCCGCCCGTACACTCAATTTAGACAGAGAAATAATCCCTGTGCCAGGGAAGAGGAGAAATAAGAGAGTCATGAAGAAGATTACCAACATGGTTTGGAAGCTGCGCATCTGGAAGGATACCCGCGGTCAGGACCTCATTGGATACGCGTTGATGGCGGGCTTCGTCGCTGTGGCGGCGGGTGCCATCATGCCGGGCGTTGCCACCAACATCAGCAAGGTCTTTTCGAAGATCTCGGTGTCGATGTCCAACGCCGCCAACCAGGGTTAACCGGTTCCAACCGTTTGACCAGGCCGCTCACCTCCGGGTGGGCGGCCTGTTGCATTTCTGGACGCTGATCAGAGCGGGCTGCTCTCGGCGAACACACCGGGGAATGCCAGCAGCCATGCCGTGGTGAGGAATAGGCCTGCGCCCATTAGTGCGGCGCCAAGCCCAATCAGCTTCTTGTTCCGGGTGAGCGAACCGGCCAGACCCGCCAAGCCACCTAGGGCCAGCACGAGTCCAGGCAGTCCATTCCACCACCCCAGATGGGTGGCCAGCCCGATTCCGGATGCGAGCAGCGCAGCGGAGGACAGTCCCCACTTGAGGGTGGCAGGAATCGCGGGGCTGGACCGGAGATCGTTGCCGCCAGGGGCGGAGGGAAGGTCGGCGAGGCTGGCGCCAAGGATCTGGTTCATGCGGCTGTTCTCGATCCAGTCGAACAAAGCTGCGCCGGCACCAAACAGCGCCACTATCCAGCCGAGCCGCGCGGTGTCCCAGGCTCCCCACACCGGATCGTCCCACCAGATGAGGATCCGGGAGAGCCCGAAAAAGGCGAGGAGATACGCGCCGATGAAAAGATTGTCCAGCCGCTGGATACCGGCGAAAACGGCGCGGTTCGGATGGCCGAGTCCACCCGCGAGCTGATCCACTTCGCCGGGTGTGGTCACGAACTCAAGATCGAGCACGGGCTGTTTGGGCCGGGGTCCTGGCGGATACACCAAGCGCTCCTTCTCACCCGTCATCAGGGATCCAATGACTACCGCTGCGAGTCCAGCCAATCCCGTCAGCAGGACCACGGTATAGGGGCTGGCGGCACCACCGCCCGCGCCGCTGAACACGGCACGCAGCCACACTTCCGTTTGCCGCCACCACAGCGGAACACTCAACACGCCGAGCGCGACCGTAATGGCCGCAACCGCCTTGAGCGCGGCGATCCAGGCGCGGCTGCCCGTCAGCCAGTCGCCGGTCAGACGGACAGCGAGGTGGATCCCGGCGGTCCACGCCAGCGCTTTCAGCCCGAGCATCTGCACTTCGCTGTTGAAGAATCCGAGTCCGATCATCGCGGCCTCAAGCAGGTAGACCAGCTTGATCCAGTGCCGGAACAAGATCTGGAAAATCGACCTGGGCATCGCCAGCTCGACAATCCCCGCACCGAAGCTCCCGAAGCGTGCCAGGTAGCGCGGCGCAACGCTGCTGAACTTCCCGCTTACGGCGATCTCCTCGAGAACCCTGCCAAGGATCGTGGTGGACCGGGTGAGCGAGCGCGCCACCAGGTCCCGCTGGGGTTCCTTTCTCAGATTCGCGTTGAACAGCGTCAGCATCTCATCGGCGGTGAGCGGCCGTGCTGCGTTGACGGCAATGATCTCGGGACGCTGGGCGAGTTCCTCGACGATAATGGCCTCGCGCGCTTCCTGAATGTAGCGCCGGCGCATGTCCTGGTTCCAGGCGGCCGGCCACAATGCGTTGATGAGGCACTCAGCGCCGTCGAGCCTGCCCTGAACAATGTCGTGGACCCGCCAATCGCGATCGAAGAATCCGCCAAAGTGGCCGAGTTGGTCACCCTTGAGCGCGACGGGGCGCTCGACATCGAGTGGGCTGATCCGGACTACCTCGACGATATCGGGCTCCGACAGCCCGGTGTTGTGCATCACCGGCAGAACGATCGAGTCGCGCGATTCAAACCCGTCGTACTCCTGGCGGATCTGGGCCCTCGGTCCGCCCCCGGACCGGGGCAGGATCGTGTCCATGACCTTGCGCTCCTGGCGGAACGCATCGCCGTAGTGCTTGCGGATCACTTTGGCGGCTTCGTAGATCCAATCCTTGTACGTATTCCACAGCTGGTCCGCATTCGTCTCGTGATTGGCTTTGGAGAGATCCATGCCGCACAGGGCCTTCACGAGGTCTTGACCCGTCCCCAACTCGACCAGTCCGGCTGGCTTCGCTTCGATCCGGCGCAGATTCCGGTACAACTCGTTCATCTCGGCGATCACCCTCCGGACGTCCGGGTCGGGCGACTCAGCCGCTACGCGGCGCACATGCCGGAGCCTGCGCATGCGGTAGGCCGAGTCGAAGTGATACAGGAACAGATTGAGGCGGTCTGCCTGTCCGGCAACTGGCTTTTCATATTGCTCGCGCCGCCACCGCCGGATCACGGAGCGGATGACGAGTCCGTAGGCCGAGTCCACCGGCATTCCGAAGTGGGCGCACATCAGGGCCACAAGTTCGTCAGTGACCAGGCTGACGCGGAGCTGGCGGTAGACGACACCAGCCCGGCCGTACCGCGCCGCGATGGCCGGGGTGTCGAGCTTCATCCAGGTGGTTCCGGTGAGCGGCTGGAGAGTTCCACTGGATTTCAATGTTCCCGCCACGCGGTCGATGTCGGCGGTCAGCCGGCGCAAGCGCTCGACCTCGCGGTTCCTCTGCTGGACCTTGGCGATATCCTCACGGATCGTTTCCTGGCGGGGGAGGCCGGAGAGTCCTGCCCAGGCGTTCTGCACCGCATCGAATTCGCGCAAACCGGTGGCATCGCGTTCGGGCTGCTCCGGCGAGGGCTCGACGTAGATCAGCTTGCGGTCCACAGGAAGCGCGGACGGCCGCTTGACCATCTCCTCAACGACGAACCCGAACGGTTTGTTGTCCAGGTCGCCTCCATCGGCGAACGGGCGCTGCGGGAGCGCGGCCTGCTGCGGAACCGGCATGCCGGTGTGGGTGAGGGGCGCGTCGTAGGCTTCGGCCACCTGCTTCCAGCGGTCCGCCGCGCTTTCGTTCTCGGGCAGCAGCGGATCGGCCAGAGTCAGCTTCATTGGCTCAAACGCCGCCGGGAATGAACTCGTGCAGCGCGCCGCGTAGCTGAGCAGCGGCGTGTAGGGCGCACCAAAGTGGTTGACGCCTTGATCGGGCGCGTAACGGAAGCGGAAGACCGCGCGGTGCTGGCGTTCAAACACCATCTTTCCCGCCAATTGGATCGGCACTAGCAGCCCGTTGAGGTCGGTCGCCGTGGCGTATAGGTCGATCTCCTCGGCCAGCCGCGAGACCTGAGGAACGGGCGCCGCATCCATCGCGCGCATCGCTTCAAGCAGCTTCGCGAACATGCGCTGGCCGTTCAGGATCGATTTGGGCGGATCCTGCACCGGGAGGCCTGGTGGTGTCGAGATCTTGTCGTTGATCAGAAGCTCGATGTCGCCTTCCTGGACCCAGAGGCGTTTCAGGTCGTCGAGCCCCTTCTCTAGCACGAGCGCTTTGGCAAGGAACACGCCGTTGATGCCGCCAGCGGAAGATCCCGAGATCAGGTCGATGACGAACTTCGTATGCACATCGGCCTGGGGATCGGGGTCGGCTTGTGGTCCCGCGGCGGACATGCCCGGAGTGTTCAAGAGTTGGCTCAGCTTGCGGTAGACCGCCTCCGTTCCTCCTGGCGCGTCGGCCATCATGCGGCCGCCGTCGGGAGCAGAGGACCGGACCAGCCGCAGCAGTTCCTGCACCACGCCGTTAATGTAGATGCACAGCGACACGCCTCCGTACAACACCAGGCCGAGGCGGACTTCCTGCTGGAAATTGGGGACGGGCATAAGCTAGGCCACCTGGAACCGCTTCACCGCCGCCTCGTCGAGTTCGATCCCGAGTCCGGGTTTGTCCGGCACGGTGATCATTCCGTTCCGGGGCGCGAACGCTCCGCCGATGAGATCGCTCTCACGCAGGAACGACAACGTATCCGACGGAATGGTGCAGGATGCCGTGGCCGCCGCCGCGTGCACGAACGACATGTCGCGGATGCCGAGTTCCACCCCGGATCCGTGCCAGACCGGGATGCCCGCTGATTCCGCCACGGCACACACGCGCACAAAGTGGCGCATGTCCCCGCCCAGGTTGAAGACGTCGGCCGCGTTCGCTTTGATCGCCTGGTTCATCGTGGCGGGATTGCTGGTTGTGAGCGCGTAGGGGATCGCGGTCCGCTGGCGCATCTGCGCCCACCAATCGAGGTTGGGCGGGATCGGATCCTCGATCACCAGGTGATATCCCTGGTCCAGCGCCTTGGCGATGGGCAGGAAGCTCGCCAGATCGTGGAAGGACTGGTTGAAGTCGACGGTCAGTTCGAGATCGGGATGGTGCTTGTTCACGAGGGCGAGCAGCTTGGCGATAGGGTCACCCTTCCGGCCTTTGAACTTGAGGTGGTGGTAGCCTTGCTCCTGCGCACGGCGGCAAACGGCGAGCAGGTCCGGCTCGGTGCGCTGGCCGGTCCAATAGGTCACGGCGACCTGTTTTTGGCGGCATCCGCCCAGCATGTCGCACACCCGCAGGCCCAGCGTCTTGCCCATCAGGTCATAGACCGCCATTTCGAAAGCGTCGGCGGTGGATCCGTCCGGAAGCCCGAGGTGGGAACGGCCAAGGTCGAGTTGGAGCGCATCCTTGCCGGTGAGATAGCGGACATTGCTATCGAGCGCGGCAGCGCGCTCCCCGCGGCCCGTTTCGCCAAGTCCGGTGACTCCGTTTTCTCCTGTGAGCCGGATGATGAACTTGGGGACTTTGTCGAAGTCGCGCAGCCGGATGTCGAGCGAAGGTCCAAAGTCGAGGCTGACAGTGGTGCCGGGGCGCATCGGGACGATCACTTTCCAGGTCTCGATGCGGGAAATCCGCAGGCTCTTGGGAGGTGCAGCGGCCGCTGGGGCGGTGAGGAGCGCGAGGGGTGCGGATTGGAGGAAGGTGCGGCGGTCGAATCTCATGGGTGATTCAAGCATTGTATTCGACTCAGGTGATCGCTGTATCCCGTGTTGGAGCTGGCCGGGGGCAGCCGATAGAGAAGCATGAGGACACTTCCGGTTGCTTTGACAGGGGCCGCTGCTGGCGCTTCCCTCGACGTAGCGGGCTATTCGGTTGCGATCTGCATTGGTGCCATGATCGCCGTGCAACTGGCGGTGATCGCCATCATCACCGCGAAGTTCCCACGGCGCGGCTACGAGCACTCGGAGGCTCAGGCTGCCCAGCCCGCCGGATCCTCAGCCATTCGGTAAGGACCAGCACCGCGCCGATGACCAACAGCACCGTTGGCGGCTCAGCAGCTCTCCAGTGAATCGCCAGCGCCGCTGCGGCGCCCAGGATCACCGCGCGAAGCAAACCCAATTCCAGCCTACTCACCGGCGGTCCTCCTGCGCTGGATCTCGCGCCCCAGTATCTCTCGAACGGGTCGAGCCCGGGACTGATTGAGCCGCTCCGCCACGCTCATCACCTGAGCCCGGTCGTCCATTGAAGCGAGTCTATCACCGGTAGAATGGTCGGTTGGCCCATCGGATCCATAGAGCCGGAACCGCGCTCCTGCTGCTTGCGCTGACTATCGGGTTCTATTGGAAGCTCACGCTGACCAAGCAGTACGAGTGGACAACGGGAGAAGATCTGGCGACCCAAGTCCTGCCCTGGTTCCAGACCCAGGCCCGGCAGATCCAGCAGGGTGAGCTTCCGCTGTGGGACAGCTACCCATGGAACGGCCAGCCGCTGGCCGCGCAAATGCAACCCGGCTCTTTCTATCCGTTGAACTGGCTGCTCTTTCTTTCGCCACTCCAGGATGGCAGGCTCCGGCCAGGCTACCTGGGTGCCTACCGGGTGCTGTTGCACTTTGTCGCGCTGGTGTTCTGTTACCGCTTGTGCCGCAGCCTTGGACTCTCGCGATCCGCGTCCGCTCTGGGTGGATCCGCCTTCGCGTTCGACGGATTCGTGGGGACGAGTCCGTGGCCGCAGTGGGTCAACGGCGCCTGCTGGGCTCCGCTTGTCCTGCTGTATCAACTACGGGCACTCGCAGGACACCGGCCTGTGCGGAACGCAGCTCTGTCCGGCGCCGGACTCGGAGCCGCGTTTCTCAGTGGACATCCGCAGGTGCCGCTCTTCCTTGCCATCGTCAGCCTCGGTGTCTGGATCTGGCGGAAGCGCCTGTGGCAAGCCGGGATCTCGGCGGCTTTCATGGCGCTCATCGCAGCCGCGCAACTTCTTCCGGGGATCGAATTCGGGCGCGCGGCACTCCGCTGGGTGGGTTACGCCGATCCGGTCGCGTGGAATCAGCGCGTGCCGTACGAGGTACACGAGAAGTTCTCATTCGTACCCACGACGATCCTGGGATTCATTTATCCTTCCGGCTATTTCCATGCCGACCCGCACATGGGCGCGGTCTGCGTGGTGCTGGCGCTGCTCGGGCTCGCGGCCGCCTGGCACCGGCCCGAAGTCCGTGTGTTGGCGGCAGTGGCGGGCGCGGGATTGGTGATCGCCATGGGCGGCTGGAGCCTGGTACAGGGACTGCTCTACGCACTGATCCCGGATGCGGACAAAGCGCGTAATCCAGCAACAGCGATCTTCCTGACGAACACTGCGCTGGCAGCGCTGGCAGCCGTTGGACTCGATCACCTGCAGCGCGGCACCGGTTCATGGAGCCGCCACGCTGTCTGGGCGCTCACGGGAATCGGCGTGAGCGCCATGGCGGCGATTCAATTCGTGCATGGTTCGCAGGGCGAGCCGGCCATTGGCATCACCGCCGCCGCCGCACTGATCGCCGCAGGGACGATCGAGGCGTGGCGGCGTGGCGCGCTACCGGCGGGCCAATCGAGTGCGATTCTGATCGCCCTCGCGGTCACCGAGTTCGCGCACAGCACGGCGGGACTTCTCGCGCCGCGCGGTGACCGGGACCGGAACAAATGGAATTTGTCGATCAACGGCTTCACTGCTTTTGCTGATTACATCCGCCAGCAGCCGGGACGGTTCCGCATCGATCCGGGTGAGACGGCCATGCCCAAGAACTGGGGCGCTTGGCACGGGATCGAGATGTGGGGCGGATACCAGCCGGCGGTGCTTGAAGATCCGGTGCGCTATGAGTTGGGGGCGTGGGAGCCGAGGCTGCTCTACGGGGTCCAGTTCAGTGTTGGCAAGGCGCCCACTGCGGGGTTCCAGCAGGAGGTGGCGCGCGAGGGTGAATGGCGCTTGTACTACAATCCGGGAACATTTCCCCGAGTGTGGATTGTTTCCGGGATCATCCGTTCGCGCGGCCGCGACGAGACCAATGAAATCATCCGCACGCGTTTGACCGACCTCTATAGCGCGGCGATCGTTGAGAACCAGCCGGTCCCGGACTTGACTCCCTGTCTGGGTGAGGGCGGCGCGGAAATCGAGGAACACCGGGCCTCGCGCATCCGCATTCGAGCGAAGATGCCTTGCCTCGGGATGGTGGTGCTGTCTGAAACCTGGTTCGCTGGCTGGACCGCTGAGATCGACGGAAAGCCCGCGCTGGTCTACCGCGTCAATGGAGGCATGCGGGCCGTGGTCGTCCCGGCCGGAACGCATCAAGTGGAGATGCGGTACCGGCCGCGGGCTGTGTATTACGGGGCTGGAATCACACTGCTGGGCCTGGCCGCTCTCGTGGTGGTTTGCCGCCGATGGTGAGAATGGCGCTCCTGCTGTTGGCGGCTGTCACCGCCTTCTACTGGAAGATCGTGTTCACCCGCCAGTACGACTGGGGTTGGGGTCCTGACTTCGCCACCCAGGTGATGCCCTGGTTAAACACCCAGGCACGCCAGTGGCATCAGGGCATTTTTCCCTTGTGGGATCCAAGCCTGTGGACCGGGCAGCCCTTGCTCGGCCAGGCACAGCCGGGAGCGGCATATCCGCTCAACTGGATTCTCTTCTTGCTGCCCTTGTCGGAGCACGGCGCCATCCGCACCGGTTACCTCCAATGGTACCTGGTGGCCATCCACTGGATGGCTGCGGGCTTTGCTTATTGGTTCTGCAGGGACTTAGGCCGAAGCCGGACCGCCGCCACCCTGGCCGGGCTCGGATTCAGCTTCAGCGGTTATCTCGGCACGACAAACTGGCCCCAGATGATCAACGGCGCGGTTTGGGCGCCGCTGGTTCTCATGTTCCTGTTCCGCTCGTTGCGGGGTGAACATTCCTTGGCGAACGCGGCGCTTTCGGGTCTTGCGCTGGGACTCTCGTGGCTCAGTGGACACCACCAGATTCCGCTGTTCATCTCGTTCGCCGCGGGGGGCGTCTGGCTGGCCGGATGCTGGCAGCGCTGGAGCCGGATCCGGTTCGCGGCGGTCGCGGTATTGATCGCCGGACTCACAGGCGCGATCCAAATTCTCCCGGCGCGTGAATACGGGAAATCCGCGCTGCGTTGGGTCGGGGAATCCGAGGCGCTCGGCTGGGATCAGCCGGTGCCGTACTCTGTCCATGAGAAGTTGTCGGTGCCCGCCAACCGGATCGTGGCAATTGTGCTGCCGATGCGGCACCACAATGTAGACCCATTCGTTGGCGTCGCGCTATTCACTCTGGCGTTGACCGGCGTGGCGTTGTGCTGGCGGACCTCGCCAGTTCCGCCACTCACGCTCCTCGCGGTCGCCGCCTGGTTCTATTCGCTCGGCGGACATTCGCTCCTGGAGGGGGGTTTCTACGGCCTTGTCCCGATGGCGGAGAAGGCCCGGACCCCGGGCGCAGCGCTCAATCTGTTCACGTTGGGAGTGGCTGTCCTGGCGGCGTTCGGATTGGATGCGCTTCGGGATCAATCTGGCTCCGCCTGGCTCCGGCGGACCGCGTTGACGCTCACCGTGGCCGGGCTGGTGTTCGCGCTGGTGACCCAGTTTGCTGCTCCGGCGTGGGCCGATCCCCGGACCGGCTTGGCGGTGCTCGCCATGTGGGCCACCGCGCTGGCGTTCCACCATCGTGCGCCAACTCCTCTCCTGCTCGTCATGCTGATGGAGCTGAACGCGAACACCGGTGTTCTCATCGCGCCGCGGTCCGATCCCGGCCGCATGGAGTGGACCGCGCGCATGCGCTCCAACACCGACATCGCGAAGTTCCTGAGATCCCAGCGGGAGTTGTTCCGGATCACGACTGACAGCACGAAGCTGGAAACAAACTGGGCCGCATGGCACGGATTCGAGGCCCCGGGTGGGTACCTGGCGAGCCTGACGCGCAATCTCGAGGCCTGGCCCGCCTACGCAGACAACGGAGCGAGGGTTCTCAACACCCGCTTCCGGATCGCCGGTGAGCCGTCGGGGAATTTTCAGGACCTCGCGTTCAGTGGTTCGAGTGGACTCAAGGTGTTCGAAGACCGCTCCGCGTTCCCCCGGGTCTGGGTGGTCCATCGGACGGAGCGTCTAGCCAACTTCGCGCATGGAATCCGGGATCTGGTCGAAAACCGTCATCAGGCACTTCGCGATACAGCGTTTTTCCCCGGTGATCCTCCCGCCCTGACCGGATGCGCACAAGCTGGACAAGCCACCGTTCGCGAGTACCAGCCCAACGGAATCCGGGTGGCGGTGGATATGGCATGTCCGGGCCTGTTGATTGAGGGCAGCGCCTGGAGCACCGGCTGGGAGGCGCTTGTCGACGGCCAGCACACCCCGGTGATTGAAGCGAACGGACTGATGCGCGCCGTGGCCGTCCCGGCGGGCGTCCATCAAGTGGAGCTGCGCTACCGGCCGCGGTCCGTGTTCCTGGGCGCGGCGCTTTCGGCTCTGGGCGTGGCGCTCGCGCTCGTGCTGAGCCGGAAAATGATCTCCTGCTCGTTGGCACGCACATAACGTCCTGGCTGCGACTTCAGCTTCAACGGAACAGACACCGCCGCTACCGCGCGCTCGATTGAAGTTTCCGGTTGATCTGAGTACGGGTTGTGCGGATACACCGGCCAGACGAGCTTCGCCGAAGGATCGACATGCAACGTCCAGCCACGGTGGGAGACGGAGCCGGCCAGTTGCTCGCCCCGCAATTCGAGCCGCTCCTTCGACACGGAAACCACCGCGCCGGCTCCCGTCTTCAACTCACCCGGTTTCAGGCAAAGTTGCAGGGTCAACGTGGGATCCTCCGCTGGACGCCCACGTCCACTGATCACGAAACGCATCGTCAACTCGTCCGGTTTCGCCGCCGGGATGTAGAGGTCGCTGAAAAACGTGTGGAACGCGAGCGACAACCGGTCGGCCGGACCGCCCATCTGCAACCGGGTCGTGATGGGCATGTGTACGGTCTGGTCCATGAGCTTCTCGGAAAACGTGGCGAGCTCGGGCTGACGCTTGGAGTTTGCGCCAGTGATGATGAGCCCGAGCTTGTCGTGAAAAACGCTGATGTGTCCCTGGCGGTCCAAGTAGAACCGGCTGTTGATCGCCTGCGTGCTCATGATGCCGGACAGCGCTACCTGCCAGGGTCCAGACTTACGGATTCCAGCGCCCTCTTCGATCTGGTGGTGGTAGGCGGTACGAAGCTGGGGCGCGGGTTCCGACGGTCCCTCGTGATAGTAAAGGGCGCTCTGTGCGAGGCGGCCCACGTCGGTTCCAATTGTCTCCGGCTTGAAGAAGCTCGCGACGAACTCCGCATAGCCTCGCCCGTCCGGCCAGTGGCTGAAAGCGAACTGTCCCCAGGCGCTCACGGCCCAGTAGCGGTTGCGGTCATTGATCACGTCGACGGCAGCGCCATCCAGGAAAGTGAAATTGCGATGGAAATCCATCGCCCGGCGCAGTGCGGGCATCACTTCCGGATCGCGGCTGTGCTCCCAGTACAGCGCTACTCCGGTGAGCGTCAGGTGGTTGTACCCGGTGGTCGGACCCGAACGGTTGTGCTCACCCCAGAATCCTCCCGGCGACTGCTCGGTGAGCGCGAACCGGCGGAGGATCTTCGTGCCGAGATCCTGCCAATCCTTGCGCCCGAACGAGATTCCGCCCAGGTGCAACAGCGTCGCCCACTGGACATAGTGGTTCGGCGAAGTTCCGATGAACGGCGAATGGTACCAGGGGAAATCCAGGCGGTCCGTTGCGTCGCGGACCAGAAGCGCGATGTTGCGCTCGATCGCTTTGCGCCATCGCGCCTTGCGGGTCTCACCCAATTGGGGCCCGAGCAGGCGCCAGGTCTCAAGCCACATGTAGGTGTCCCAATCGCTGTCGCCGCGGGGCTCGAACGTCCCGCGCTCGTCCTCATCGGCCAGCAGGTCGCCGATCCGGATGGCGAGGTCGAGGTGCCGCTTCTGTCCGCGGCCGGGATTCGCCGGGTGCTGGCTGGTGTAGAGGACCGCGGGCGCGAGCATCATGTACGGGAAGTGGCGGGTCGCGGGGCGTGATTCAATCGCAGCCAGTGTGAGTGGTTGAGCCGAGTCGAGTATCTTCGCGGCCTTCGCCGCTCCAGCCTCGAGCAGTGGAAAATAGGCTCCGGGGAGCGTGGCGAGGGTCGCGAGGATCAGCACCCTACCAGACTAATCGAAGCGTCATCGGCGTGCGGCGAGCGATGCCCAAGTGATCCGGCTGTCGTTCTGAACCGGTAGCTCACTGGACCGGCGCTGCTAGAATCGAAGATTCATGTTTCGCGGCGTATACCCGATCGTCGTCACGCCCTTCCACGACGACGGATCAGTGGACTTTGAATCGCTCGACCGCCTGGTGGAGCACCTCCTCTCACAGGGCGCGCATGGACTCGGACTCTTTGGCAACGCGAGCGAAGGCTACACCCTGCTCGCCTCCGAGCGGATCGAGATGCTCAAGCGTATCACCGCTCGCGTCAACGGCCGGGTCCCTCTGATCGTCAGCTCCGGGCACACCGGGACCGACGCCGCAGCCGCGCTCAGCCGGGAAGCGCAGGACATGGGCGCTGACGGACTCATGATCCTGCCGCCTTACTTGCTCAAGCCCGACGGAGACGGGCTCATGTTCTATTACGAGGCCATCTCGCGCGCCGTCTCCATCCCGATCATGGTGCAGGATGCGCCGCTCATGACGCAGGTCGCGATGCCGGTGGCGCTGCTCGCGCGCATGGCCCGCGAGATCGAACATGTGCGGTCGGCGAAAGTCGAGGCGCCTCCCACGGCCCCCAAGATCGGAGCACTGGCGGGCGCACTCGGTGCGGCCACGGCGGAGTTCGACATCTTCGGAGGGCTCAACGGACAGTTCCTCATTGAAGAGTTCGAGCGCGGCGCAGTCGGCACGATGCCGTCAAGCGACATCACTTCCACCTATGTCGCGATCTGGGCGCATCTCGAGGCAGGCCGGAAAGCACAAGCCTGGCGGCTCTTCACCGCCGCGTTGCCGTTGATCCGCTACGAACTTCAGCCGGGACTCGGGGTCGCCGCCGCCAAGCACAATCTCGCCGCGGCGGGCGTGTTGCGCAGCGCCCGGGTCCGCCACCCGACCCAGGCCCTCAACGCCGCTGGACTCGCGGAGCTCGCCGCGCTCCGGGAGATGCATGCGAATCCGCTCGATTGAGGCGCGCGCGATCCGTCTGCCGCGGGATATCGCGGGCGCAACGGGACGGGCGGGTTCGCCCACCCAGCTCGCAGCGGGACCCTCGAACTACCGCTGGTCGCAGGTGTTTCCTTGCCTCTACTCGACCGACTTCGAGACTGCCGTGGTGCGCATCACCACCACCGATGGACTCGAAGGCTGGGGCGAAGCCCAAGCGCCGCTTGCCCCCGAAGTCGCTTGCACGATCATCGACCGCCTGCTCACGCCTGTCCTGTTGAATCAGGAGTTCGAAGCCACCGCCGAATCGATCGCCTGGTGGTGGGAGCGCATGTACTCCGCCATGCGCGTGCGCGGCCAGACCGGCGGATTCATGCTGGATGCGATCAGCGGCGTCGACATCGCGCTGTGGGACCTCGCAGGGAAGTCCGCCCGGAAGCCTGTGTCCCAGATGCTCGCGGAATCGCCGCGCGCCGCGATTCCCGCTTACTATAGCGGGCTCCCCGCTGCCAATCGCGCCGACGCCGCCCGGTCCGCCGCTGGCGAGGGGTTCACGCTGTTCAAGCTGTTCTACGACACACCAACACCATCCGGGTTTTTCGCCGCCATGGACGGGCTGCCCCCCGCGCGCTATGCCGTGGACGCACTGTGGCGGCATACTCCGGAATCGGCGCTGGAGTTCGGGCGCGAACTCGACGCCCGCGGCGCGGTGTGGTTCGAAGCGCCTCTCGCGCCCGAGAATCCCGAGGCTCATGGCGAACTGGCGGCAGCGATTGAGACTCCAGTCGCGATTGGAGAGAGCTACCGGACGCGCTACGAGATGGCGCCGTTCTTCGCGGCGCGGGCAGTCGAGGTCCTCCAGCCGGACCTCGGCCGTTGCGGCATCACCGAAGGCATGCGCCTGGCTGGAGAAGCCCACAGCCGCGGGATCCCTGTGGTTCCGCACCTGAGCATCGCCTTCGGTCCGCAGATCGCTGCGGCGCTGCACTTCGCGGCCGCTGCCCCGGGCTGCAATCTGGCGGAGTACAATGCCTCCGTGCTCGAAACCGCCAACCGGTTCCTTGAGACACCGTTGCGCATGGACGGTCCCGCATACCGTGTGCCCGAGGGTCCGGGGTTAGGAATCACGTGCAGCATATGATGACAGCCGTCCTGCTTCTGGCCTTCGCAAACTGGCCGCAGTTCCGCGGACCCGCCGCGAACGGAATCTCAACTACTCCCGCGCCGGTGTCGGTGAAGAAAACGGCCTGGAAGACTCCAGTCCCCGGACTCAGCCATTCGAGCCCCGTTGTTTGGGACGGCAGGGCATTCATTGCCACCGCGGTCAGCGCCGCGGGTGCCGCTCCGCTCAAGATCGGACTCTACGGTGCGGGCGATTCTGCCAACGACAACGGCGAGCAGCAGTGGAAGATCTACGCGCTGGATGCGAAGTCCGGCGGGGTGCTCTGGGAACGGACCGCGCACCGGGGCATTCCTCGCGCGCGCCGCCACACCAAGGCCACCCACGCGAACACCACGGTTGCCACGGACGGCAAGCGCCTCATCGCCTTCTTCGGATCCGAAGGGCTGTACGCCTACGGCTTGAACGGTGCGCTGCTCTGGAAGAAGGACTTCGGGGTGTTGGACGCGGGTCCGATGCCGGACGACTTGCAGTGGGGCTTTGCGAGTTCACCCGTGCTGTACCAGGACCGCGTGGTGATCCAATGCGACGTGAAGAAGGATCCGTTCATCGCCGTGCTCGACGCGGCAACAGGCAACGAGATCTGGCGCACGCCACGCCGGGGAGTCTCCGAGCGGAGCTGGTCCACGCCGGCGGTGGTGAACGCTGGAGGCGTCACCCAGGTTGTAGCGAACGGATGGCCCTACATCGCCGCCTACGATTTCAAGGATGGACGCGAGCTGTGGCGGCTCAAGTCCGGTGGCGACGTTCCGGTTCCGGCCCCCGTGTTCGCGCACCGATTGATCTTCGTCACCAACGCGCATGGCGGATCTGCGCCCATATACGCAATCCGGCCCGAGGCGCGGGGCGACGTCACGGCCAAGCCGGACGCGATCGCCTGGAGCGAGCAGCGCAACGGCGCCTACATGCAGACTCCGCTTGTGCATGGCGATCTCGTGTACAGTTGCTCGGACCGCGGCGTACTGAAGGTCTTCGACGCCCGGACTGGCAAGCTCCACTACCAGCAGCGGCTGGGCGCGGGTACGACGGGATTCACCGCATCGCCCGTGGCGGCGGGCGGCCGGATCTACTTCACGAGCGAGGAAGGCGAAGTGTACACGCTGAAGGCGGGTCCGGTGTTCGAGTTGTTGGGAACCAGCGAGCTAGGAGAATCCGCGCTGGCGTCTCCAGCCGCCGTCGACGGCACGCTCTACTTCCGGACCCGTGGCCACCTGATCGCTGTGCGCTGATCAGTCGAGTGCCGCCGCCAGCAGCCGTTGGTACTCGTCCTTGGACACCCTGCCTTGGAGGAAATGCGCCACCCGCCCACCCGGTTGGCCTCCATGAACGGCCGGATCTTGTCCCATCCATCCCCGCCCACCGACACGCCGGCAACGGTGAGTCCGCGCGATCCATATTCCGCCGCGCCCCAACTGCCGGGTCAGGGATCCAGCCCCGCGGCGCCTCGATTCCCGCGATCTTGGCATCTGCGCAACGATATCGTGACGATCTCCACCCCGTGGCACGTGGCTCCGCACACCGGCTGGACCAGCGCTTGCGCGGGACCTTCGGGTAGTGTCCGCGTGGGCCTCGTTGGACCACCGCCCTGACCATGAACGGCGAATGAAACCGCGAAAAACAGGCAGAAAGTGGGGACGCGTTGAACGGTCCCCACATCATAGCAAGCACTACCCGAAACGGATCACGCCATGAATCCGATGTTTTTCACACCGAAGTTGGCCAGGTTTGGAAACACCGTGTTCAGCGCCGCGTCATCGAGTCCGAACCATTTGGCGAGCGTCGCGCCGTACTGATCAAGCGATGTGGTGGGGATCAGGACGCCGCGGTTGTTGGCGTCGTCCGGACCACCCAGCGCTGGCGCCGGGAACGCTCCGTACACGTCGCCGCCCTTCACTGCACCGCCCATCACGAACAGGTGGTTTCCCCACCCGTGATCGGACCCCTGTCCGCTGGGCTGCAGCGTCCGCCCGAACTCCGATTCCGTGAACGTCGTCACTTGCCCGGCGACACCCATCTCCACAGTCGAGTTGTAGAAGGCCGACATGGCGTCCGCCAGGCTCCGCAGCAGGAACCAGTGCTGCCACGACTGCGACCCGTGGGTGTCGAATCCACCGAGTGAACAGAAGAACACCTGCCGGCTCATGCCTACCTGGTTCCGCAGTGCAATGATCTGCGCCACCTGCTTGAGCTGGAGGCCGATGTCGGTACCCGGAAATGGTGTCGACACCGGATTGGTGGTTCCGGCGCTCTTGAGTAGTGCGTTCAGCGACATTGCATCCTGCCGCACCTTGTTCGCCGCTTGGACCATGGCCAGTCCCGAGTCGAAGGTGAGCACTGCTTGCAGCCCCTGTTTCCGCGCCGTCGCGGCGGACTCGGGCCACACACTCATCCCCGCCGGAGTCAGATCGAAGCCCGGAAACAGGCTCGCCGACTGGACCACGTTCCCCGTGCAGAACAGCACCGGCCCCGACGTCGACACCGAGGGTGGAAACGTGGCCGCGCCGTTGAGCGTCTGGATCGAGTCGGCTACACGGCCTGCCCATCCAGTGCCTCCCCCTGTCGACGGCACACCGCTCTGCATCTGCAGCGTCTGATCGGAGTGCGAGAAAAGGTTCGACGGTACGGGGACATTCCCCGCGAGGTACTGCGCACGCGTTGTCGGTTGCACGAGCATCCCCACGTTGGCCACGGCCGCGAGCTGCTTCGAGGCCCAAAGCGGGTGAACCGGCAGGAGTCCGCCGTTGAGTCCATAGGGGGTTCCGTTGGCGGCCGAAACGTCGAGCAGTGGTGTGTTTTGATCCGGGAGGCCCAAGTTCCCGCGGATCGCTTTGTAGGCGTTGTACTCCGTGGCCGACTTGGGAACGATCGTGTTGTGACCGTCGTTGCCTCCGTAGAGGAACACGCAGACCAGGGCCTTGTAGCTGGATCCCTGGGCGAGCGCGTTCATCGCGCCGAATCGCGAGAGGCCCGCCGCGCCGGCGGAGATGCGCAGGAAGTTGCGCCGTGAAAATGTTGTACTCATGTCAGTCTCCTCCTTAGTACTGGACGGCGTATTGTCCGGAAAGCGCGGTCAAGTATAGAGCCACGAACGCGCGCTGGTTGTTGTCGTATTGAGCGTTCAAAGCGGTCGTCAGGCTGTTGCGCATTGAGGCCGGCATCCGGCCGTAGAGCAGTACCTGGTCCACCTTGTCGATTAACTGGTTCACGTTGCCCGCCACGGCCTGATACGGGGCCATGCTCACCGGAAAGTCTCCGTTATTCCCGCCCAGGATGGCCGCGATCAGATTTCCCCGCAGCACCGCCTCGGTCGGCGAGTAGATCTGGAATTCCGGTCCGAACAGCGCTGACTTGGGGACCTTGTACATGGGCGAGTAGAATCCGAACACCGACGATGGCGTGAGAATGTTCTGGTTGAAGTTCGTGAACAGGTAGGTGCTCTGGTTGTTCGCGTTTACCGAACCGTCGAGCGCGCGCACGAGCGCGACGGTCTGATAGATTGCGTCCTTCAGCCGCCCTTGAGTGACGGCGGCTGTGTCCTGGCGCGCCTCGGGATCGGTGAGGATCGCGCGGAACACGGCTTTCAGGTCGCCGCGTACGCCCGCTCCGTCGTTGTTAAAGGCGTTGGCCACCCGTTGGATGTAGGCGGGCGACGCATTGCTGGAGACCATCGCGCGCACCAGGCGCGTGGCGAGGAACGGACCCGTGTTCGGGTGGTTGAACACGTTGTCGATTGCCCCGTCCATGTCCTGCTCCACCGTCTGGCCCGCCGGCAGGACCACCCCATTGAGCAGCGTCTTGGCCGTGGTGTCGTGAAACTGCGGAAGCGGAACCATGGGACCGGAGAAATTTTCCCAGTTCGCCTTGCCGTTGGCAGGCGGATAGGTCCAACCGGTTAGGGCCAGCGAGAACTGCTTGATGTCGTTCTGCGTGTAAGCCGGAACCGGCTTGCCGCCGCCATCCAGCTTGGTGGATCCGTCCGGATTGAGCATCACCAGTCCGATCGAGAACAACTGCAGCAGCTCGCGCGGGAAGTTCTCGTTGGCCCCTCCCATCACCGACGGCTTCACGCTGTTGGCGAGGTCGAGGTACTTGCCCATTTGAGAGCTTTGAGCGACTTCGCGCAGCAGGGTCCGGTAGTTGCCAAACGCGTGCTTGCTTAGCAGTTGATAGAGAGGAACGATCTCGTCCGGATAGATGTTCTTGTTCGCCGAGATCACCAGGATGTGGTTGAGCGCCCACGCCGCCTTTTGGCGGAGCTGGTCAGGTGCATGCGCCAGCCGGTTCAAGTATTCTCCCTTGGCCTGGCTCACGCCGCTGGGAATGGAAATCACCGTTTCCGGCATTGCGAACTGCTCGTCCAGCCACGCGTCGATTCCCCCTTGCAGAACCTTGTTCATGGACGCGGTATTGGGGCCGAAGGCCGCTTGTTCGAGGAACCGTCCGGCCTTAATCATGCTCATGTTCGGCGCGGGTGCGGCTCCGATGGTGACGTTCACCGGACCCGATACCGCCGCGTTCGGAGCCGGATTCGAAACGGTGACCGGGATCGATGTTCCCACCGCTGCGTTCGTCGAGCCCGCGGCGGTGAGCTGGCTGCTGGAGATGTAGGTGGTCGTTAATGCTGCTCCTCCGAAAAGCACGAGCGAGCCCTGGACAAATCCGCTGCCGTTGACCGAGAGGCTGAAACTCCCCTGTTGAATCGAACCCGGAGACACCAGGCTGATTGCCGGGGGCGGTGGAGACGCTGGAGCCGTCACCGTGGCCATGAAAGGCTGGCTCGTCACAGCCCCGTTGCCGGGATTGGTGACAGTGACCGGAACTTTGCCTGACCCCGTTGCCAAACCAGCCGCCTTCATTGATGTCGACGACACAAAAGTGGGGGCGAACGTGACGCCGTTCACCTTGACGATCGAGTCGGGCCGCAGGTTCGAGCCCCCGATTGTGATCGTGACCTGGCCGGCCGGGAAGCTCGATGGATTCACGTTCCACACCCACGGGGTGGGCTGCACGATGGTGATGCTCACCGCGCCCGAGATATTGGGATAGGCCGTGCTCGTTGCCCGTACCGTGACGACGTTATCAGCAGGCGCACTCGCCGGTGCGCTGTATAGCCCGTTGGAGCTGACCGTTCCATGTGTTGCATTCCCTCCATTGACGCCGTTCACCGACCACACGACGGTGTTGGGTGAGAGCGGCACGTATGCGCTCAATTGGCGCGTTGATCCGATCGTGACTGATCCGCTGGAGTAGACCGTGATCGTCCCTTGTCCGAATCCGATCGCGGCAGCAGCCCCGAATAGTACCAAGCGCGTGATAGTTTCTTTCGCTTGCACTCGTTTCCTCCTGTCTGACTGTGAATTGAGGCCGTAAACGGCCCCAATGCGCAGTGCGGCAAAAAACGAGCAAAGCGATCAACGTTCCGGAGAGAAAATTAACTTATTCGTGGGTTCAGGCGTTCGCCCCAATCGCGCGGCCCCTGCGGAACCTTCGAAAACGGCTGTGGAAGAAATGCCGGTGAACATCACTACGGTGCCGGACCCGCAGCGGTCCGAACACCGGATTTTTTTTGTGCATCGCGTGGACCATCGCGATCATGCGGGGGAACAGGTCCCCCACGGATGCGAGTCCCGTAACTGCGGCGACCACACCACCCGCGACTGCGTGTGCCGCATACGTCCCACCCGGAGGATCCTGGATGGCACCACCGGCGAGCCGGTCGGCAAGGTCGTTCGTCATCACTTCGTCGGAATCGCGCCAGTTTTGGATATCGGCAAAACTGAACTCCTCGAGCGAGCGAAACTGCGTCCGCGCCACCGCCTCTGCCACAACCTTGGCGGAGCGGCGCGCCGTGGCCGCTGTCACGCGATGGCCCGCCAGTTCCAAGGGAGCCTCGTCCGTGGCGAGGTCCTCGTCGATCGCGTCAGCCCATTTTCCCGCGGCGGTGAAATCGAGGAGCCGGACCGAATGGCTGACCAGGAAGCCACGGATCAAGTCCGCTGGATGCGCATCGTCGACGGGGCCCTCGCGCGAGAGCACCGGGCCATCCCCCATCGACGCGTTAAACCCGCGCAGGAATCCGATTAACCCGATCGCAGCGGCGGGTCCCATGTTCAGCACGCCGAGCACATCCGCCGCGGTCTCGTCGATACGCGAAGTCCAGTACCGGGTGAGGGCATCGCCCACCCGGGCCGCGGTCAGCGCCTTGCGAACCGACCGTGTGACCTCGGCGGCAAGGCCGATGTCGGCGGAGAGGATATCGTGCCCGGCGGTCTCGTGGCCGAGCGTCGACCATGTGAGCAGTCCGCCGCGCGCGTTGGCGGGTGGAACGCTGACAACAGAGCATTGAATCTCGAGGGCTGCGGTGGCGTCGGCGGGCCAAGTATAAGGTCCGGAGTCGGGCTCTCCGAACTTCACTGCCGGCGCGGCTGTCGAGTGGTCGGGCGGCTTGACACCCGCGCGGTCCTCAGCGCTGAGGAATCCGTCATAGAGGTCGCTGATCACTTCCTGCAACGCGCCGACTTCACGCGGCTGGAACCCGGATCCGCGCTGGATCACAGCTTGAGAGAGGTCCAGGATCAGGCCGCCATCCCCTTCGCGTGCCGGATCGTCCCGCAGCAGGTCGCGCAGTCCCACCGCGCCGAGGGAGTCGACGTGCCGGATTAGTGGCTCGCCAAGGATCTCCTTATAGGTTGGCGAGAGCTTCCTGGACGCATCTTGCAATTCGCGCTTCAGCGGCGCGAATTGGACCGGAACCCCCGGTCCACGATCGGTGTCGCGCGCGGCGCGTTCGACGTCGGCGACGCACTCGGCGAGTTTGGTAAACCGGATTTCCATTTCACATTCCCCAGACTTCGATTATGCGCCCTCCGTGCTCGCGCCGCGTGCGGTACACCTTTTCGTCCCAGGTCCGTTCACTGCGGTCGAACAGGACGAGGTGGCCCTCGCCGAGGCCGGTGCGTTGAAGATACTCCGCGGTCTGTGCGAGCCCTTCGTCGAGCCACTTCTCCGTCGGAGCCTTGCGGGTGAGCTTCAACTCGATCACGATGCGCTGCTCGCCACCTTTCCACGGCCAGCGGATCAACAGATCGGTCCGCATACGTCCGAGTCCGTACTCGCGTTCGATGGTCCCGCCGCCGTTGATGATTCGCTGCAGGAACGCCTGGAGAAGGAGCTGTGGGCCGGACTCCTGGTAGTCGAACCGCTTCACCCAATGTTCGGAGTTCTCGCGGAAGAACTGCTGGAAGGCTTCGAGCAGCTTCACCATGTCCAGCCGGCCGTCGCCGGTGATGTACCAGTCTGGCTTTTGCGACGGCATCAGCCAGTCCACCGCATCGGCGGTTAGATACCGCGGAATCACCTCCCGGTAGATGGGATTGGCAATCTCCAAACCATTCGGGCCTCGGCGTACAATCCCCAGGTCGATAGTGTAGCCCGCATCCTCCTGATTCGTCTCCTGTTCCCCGATACTCCCAGCGAGGATCGGTGCCACGACCCGCCGCACCCGGTCCTCGCGTAGTTTGGCTCCCAACTGGTCGATGTGAGTCACGCGATCGACGATCATTTTCTCTTTCGCCGCCTCAATGGCGGCCACCCTCACCGGCTGGCTGTAATCGTTCTTCCGGTGCGTGGCCTCCCGCACTAGCGCGTTCACAAGCCATGGCTGGCCGAGCGTCAACCTCCAGACCAGGTCGAACACCGGCTCCTCGAACAACTGTCCCGTTTCCGCCGTGTGCTGGAGGTACAGCGCCCGGATTTCGTCTTTGGTGAAGTCTCCCAGACGCAGCGACTCGGCCTTGATATTGAATGCCGAGCCACCAGTAATCACCGCCTTCTCCCGCGACGACTCGATGCGGTAGTCGCGAATATCGCGGATTCCGCACAAGATCATGGCCTGTGGAAACCGTTCAGGACGGTCTGGGTAGCCCGCACGCAGTTGCCGCAGAAGGGACAGCAGCGAATCGCCAATCAGCGCATCCACCTCGTCCAGGAACAGCACCAGCGGACGCCGGTCGTTCGCCGCCCACTCGGCCAACACCTGACGAAGGTCGCCAGCAGTAAATTTGCCTCTGCGAGCTTCGTACCAGTCCCTCAGAAACCGGTCGCCAAGTTGTGCGATGGCGTCGTCGGCGAGCGCGGAGAGGATGGCGGTGATTGCTTCGGGCACATCCTCGCGAGCCGCCTGCGCGGGCTCGATATTGGAGCAGACGGCGCGATACCGGCCTGTCGCGTTCAGGTGCTTCACAAGCGCACGCATTACTGAAGTCTTTCCCGTCTGCCTCGGCGCGTGCAGCAGGAAGTACTTGTGAGACTCGATCAGCTCCATGAGTTGCGCCAGATCCACCCGGCTCAACGGGTCGATCGTGTAATGCATCTCGGGCTTCATGGGGCCTTCGGTGTTGAAGAAGCGCGGCATCGGTTACATTCCCCAGACTTCGATCATGCGTCCTCCGTGCTCGCGCCGCGTCCGGTAGACCTTTTCGTCCCAGGTCCGTTCACTGCGGTCGAACAGGACGAGGTGGCCCTCGCCGAGGCCAGTGCGTTGAAGATACTCCGCGGTCTGTGCGAGCCCTTCGTCGAGCCACTTCTCCGTGGGAGTCTTGCGGGTGAGCTTCAACTCGATCACGATGCGCTGCTCGCCACCTTTCCACGGCCAGCGGATCAACAGATCGGTCCGCATACGTCCGAGTCCGTACTCGCGTTCGATGGTCCCACCGCCGTTGATGATTCGCTGCAGGAACGCCTGGAGAAGGAGCTGCGGGCCGGACTCCTGGTAGTCGAACCGCTTCACCCAATGTTCGGAGTTCTCGCGGAAGAACTGCTGGAAGGCTTGGAGCAGCTTCACCATGTCCAGCCGGCCGTCATCCGCGATGTACCAGGCCGGCTCCTGCGACGGCATCAGCGCGTCAACCACGTCAACGGTGAGGTATCGCGGAATCACCTCCCGGTAGATCGGGTTCGCGATCTCCAGGCCCTTCGACCCGCGGCGGACGATTCCCAAGTCGATCGCGTAGCCGGCATCGTCCTGATTCGTACCCTCCTCCGGGACGCCACCAGCGAGGATTGGCGCCACAACCCGCCGCACCCGGCCCTCGCGTAGTTTGGCTCCCAACTGGTCGATGTGAGTCACGCGATCGACGATCATTTTCTCTTTCGCCGATTCAATGGCGGTCACCGTTACGGGCCGGCTGTAGCCGTTCTTCCGGTGGGTGGCTTCTTGCACTAGCGCGTTCACAAGCCACGGCTGGCCGAGCGTCAACCTCCAGACTAGGTCGAACACCGGCTCCTCGAACACTTGCCCGGTTTCCGCCGTGTGCTGGAGATACAGCGTTCGGATCTCGTCATTGCTGAAGTCGCCCAGGCGCAGCGACTCGGCCTTGACATTGAATGCCGAGCCACCCGTGACCGCTGCCTTCTCGCGCGACGACTCGATCCGGTAGTCGCGGATGTCGCGTACACCGCATAGGATCATCGCCTGTGGAAACCGTTCGGGACGTTCCGGGTAGCCCGCGCGCAACTGCCGCAGCAGCGAAAGCAAGGAATCGCCGATGAGCGCGTCCACTTCGTCCAAGAAGAGCACGAGGGGACGTGGATCATTCGCTGCCCACGCGGCCAGCATACGTCTCAGGTCTCCCGCGGAAAGTTCACCTCTGCGTGTCTCATACCAGTCCGACGGAAACCGGTCGCGAAGCTGGGCGAACGAGTCCTCGGCTAATGCGGAAAGGATCGAATCTACCGCCATGGCGACATCCTCTCGCGCGGCCTGCGCGCCCTCGATGTTTGAGCAGACGGCGCGATACCGGCCTGTCGCATTGAGGTGCCGGACAAGAGCGCGCATCACTGAGGTCTTCCCGGTCTGCCTCGGTGCGTGCAACAGGAAGTACCGCTGGGACTCGATCAGGTCCATGATCCTCGCAAGATCTACCCGGCTCAACGGGTCAATCGAGTAGTGGATCTCCGGCTTCATCGGACCCTCAGTATTGAAGAAGCGCACCACCCCAAGTTTAACGCCTCCTTTGCTATCCTCGAAATGGACCCTCCATGACACTCGACGAACTCCAACGCGAGTACACCGCGCTCCGCCAGCAAGCTGACGCTGTGCGGGGCTATCTTTGACGCTCCCCGCAAACAAGCCGAACTCGAGAAAATCGAAACCCTGATCGCCGCCGCGGACTTCTGGAACGACCAGGCCGCCAGCCAGAAGATCCTCCAGGAACGGAAGCGGCTGGAAGTGTCGGTCACCCAGGACCGCGACGTCGCATCCTCGGCCGGGGACCTCGCCGCCCTTTTCGAGCTCGCCTCTGAGGGTGAAGACGTCGCCGCCGACATCTCCGCTGAGATGAAGCGATTCGCCGAGCGTCTGCAGAAGCTCGAAGACTCGATGCTGCTCTCCGGCGACAACGACCACCGCAGCGCCATCGTGACCATCCACCCGGGCGCGGGTGGGACCGAAAGCCAGGATTGGGCGGAAATGCTCGAACGCATGTACCTTCGCTGGGCCGAGCGCAGCGGATTCGAAAGCGTCATCATCGACCGGCTCGACGGCGAGGGTGCGGGCATCAAGTCCGTGACCTTCGAAGTCAACGGCGAAAACGTGTACGGACTCCTGCAGAGCGAAATTGGCGTCCACCGCCTGGTCCGCATCTCCCCGTTCGACGCCAACGCCCGCCGCCACACCTCGTTTGCATCCGTGTTCGTCTATCCCCAGATCGACGACGATATCGAGATCGACATCCGCCCGGAGGATCTCAAGGTCGACGTCTTCCGCGCGTCAGGCGCCGGCGGCCAGCACGTCAACCGGACAGAATCGGCCGTCCGTTTCACGCACTTGCCAACAGGCATCGTCGTCCAGTGCCAGAACGAGCGGTCGCAGATCAAGAACCGGGGCACCGCGATGAAGATCCTTCGTTCCCGCTTGTACGAGTTTGAAATGGACAAGCGCAAGGCGGAGCAGCGCAAGCTGGAGGACGCCAAGGCCGACGTCAACTTCGGCAGCCAGATCCGCAGCTACGTTCTCGCGCCGTACCGGCTCATCAAGGACCACCGCACCAAGCTTGCCATCGGCGACGTGGACCGGGTCCTCGACGGCAGCCTGTACGATCTCCAGCACGCATGGCTCGTCTTCAAGCGGACCGGCAAGACCGCCGGAGCCTCCGACAAAGACGACCTCCCCGAGTAATGGACATTGTCCGTGCGGCACAACTGATCCGGGAGGGGGAACTGGTGGCGATTCCCACCGAGACAGTCTATGGACTTGCCGGCAACGCGCTCGACCCGCAAGCAGCGGCCCGCATCTACGCCGCCAAGGGGCGCCCCGCCACAAGCCCCCTGATCGTGCACGTGGGATCCATCGCAATGGCGCGCAGCCTTGCTGCTGAATGGTCTCCGCTGGCGGACCGGCTGGCGCACACCTACTGGCCCGGGCCGCTCACCCTGGTCGTCCCCAAAGCTGACTCGATCCCTGACATCGTCACCGCCGGACTCCCTACAGTGGGCCTGCGCATGCCCTCCCACCCAATCGCTCTGGCGCTCATCCGCGAGTCCGGAGTCCCGCTGGCCGCCCCCAGCGCCAACCTCTTCACCGGACTCAGTCCCACCACCGCGGATCATGTCCGCCAGGCTCTCGGCGCTTCGATAGCGATGGTTCTCGACGGCGGACCCTGCGTGGTCGGGATCGAGTCCACAGTGGTCTCGGTGGCCGGCCCCCCAATGCTGTTACGGCCCGGGATGATCAGCCGGGAGCAGATCGAAGCGGTCACCGGGCCGCTGGCGGATCCTGCCCAGCCGGGCATGGGGGCGCATCCCGCACCGGGGATGCATCCGCGCCATTACAGCCCACGGACACGCTTGATCCTGGGTCCGCCGCCCTCGGAAGGCCGCGGCGCCTGGGTCACGCACTCTGCGGCGGGCGGAACCATCCAACTTCCGC
>Ga0194131_10001518_pt1 | contig 39654 bp, 33 predicted proteins | sample TA2KigO120mmetaG_FD_148631 | JGI IMG/M metagenome (GOLD analysis project Ga0194131, IMG submission 148631) | Freshwater microbial communities from Lake Tanganyika, Tanzania - TA2015053 Kigoma Offshore 120m | ecosystem: Environmental > Aquatic > Freshwater > Lake | place: Tanzania: Lake...
CAACAACCGCAACAACACGTGCGGTTACGGTACCTACCCAGAGGCAGACACGGTGGCCAATCCGCCTGCGGTTCCTCCACCAGCGCCCCAACCGCCCGCTTCATGCGTTGGCACGGAGTCGCAGGCTTACCACGAAGCTCGTGCGGGGGTCACACCGGCGGAGTCTGATGTCTGCCTGCCTCGCCTGCGCCTTGTCGGCGCACTTGTGTGCGATGGATTCTTCGGTCAGGAGGAGCCATTTGACAGCACTGGATATGCCGTCGATTTGGACCGACTGCAGACGCCAGGGGATGGCTATCTCGACTACGTGCTTGACTGGCGCGATGCTCTCGGCGCAGACGAAGTCGCGCTCGTGGGGATGGACTATGGAAGCGACAGCGCGTTTGTCGGGTTGGCGAGTGTGATGGTCGATGCGAACAACCTAGCTCAGGGCATGGCGGGACTCAGTATCCCTGGGAACCCGCACCCAATAGTTGATGTCACCAACCCCCTCGTTGTTCCTGTCGGCGGAATCGTGCCTGAGTCCGATGTATCAACGCTCCGGGCGTTTTCGGAGAGCCCCTTCTGTTTGCTGGACGCGACCATTCTTGGCGACTTGGTCTACGCGCATGAACTTGGACACAATCTTGGTTGCCAGCACAATCACGAGGCGCCGTCGGCAGAGCCAGCCGATGCACTCTTTGCCGACTCTTTCGGTTTCGGCGATGATGATTATCGAACCGTGATGGCGTACCCAGCTGGCGGTAATGTTCGTCTTCCAGGATTCAGCAATCCAAACAAGAGGTGGTCGGACTACGGTGGTGAGCCCGACGCCAACCAAGAGGCTGGCAAGGAGTTCGACTTCGAGTGCACGGCTTTGGATGGCGATGGCACTGACCTGGAGTACATCGAAGAGTCGGGCGTCGTTCTACCAGGCGAAGACCCCTGCACAAACACGAGCGATGATGATCCCAACGACCCAGCGGCGATGGTCGTCGCGACGGACTCACGGATCGAGGACGGCGCGGAAGACTGCGCGAACAATGCCCGCTCGATCTCGCAGGTGAAGTTTGACTTTGCAAAGTTCCGCTGCAGCCTCTTCCCCGTTGTTGACTGCAATGACAACTTGATCGATGATTACGTGGAGGCGATCGATGGACAGATCGTTGTGGATGGTGGCGGGACATCGGGCGGGGCAGACTGCAACGGCGACGGCATTCCTGACACATGTCAAGTGGCCGTGGAGGATCCTGGCATTCCAAGTCCGTTCGACTGCAATCAAAACGAAGTGCCTGACTCCTGCGACATCGAAAGCGGTACCAGCCAAGACATCAACACCAATGGCGTCCCCGACGAGTGCGAGGACTCAACCCTTGCCTTCTTTGAAGGATTTGAGACCCAGCCGTATGGCGCTCAGGATGGCCCTTTGGACATCGCACGGGTGAGTTCGACAGCGCTGGCCCTACTGCGAGTGGATGACCCGAAGTTCCCTGAGTACTTCGCCACCGTCGAGACGCAAGATCAGAACGACGACACTGTCACTGGCGGTTTCATCTACACCGACAACATCCCGTCGATCTTCCAGTACGGGCTTGGCGAGAACGGATCGTTCGGACAGTGGGGTGCCATCTTCGGTCAGGGCTTTGCGACGGCATTTGGCTCGCGTGGCTATGGTCAGCGCCTCGTGTTCAACGCCGTCACTGGCGACTTCCCATCAGGAGACAGTGCGACCGGAGCAAGCGGCGTCACAATCATCCGTACCTATCGCCCCGTGAAGGAGGCACGCTTCTTTATGAACGCGTTCGACTTCAAGACCTTCTTCGACTTGGAGAATCTCTATCCGGGGACCTTCCCAGGTCTGGCGAACCACCCCTATCTGGAGGCGAATGCGATTGTGGTCGAGGGGCTGCTGACCCGCGACGATCTTGGGAACCCCATCCCTCCCGAGCAGAAGTTTGTGCAGGTGTATGACATGCGAGCGATCCAAACGCCGCTCTATGCGACTGGATTTGCGAACACAACGATCGAGGGCGGACCCGTCCGCATCGCCCTGCCATTCGGGTCCGATCCCGATCCAGATTTCAAGTTCGACGAGATTCGTATCGGCGGCGCGTTTGTGGTTTTGGACAACATCTCGTTTGATCTCGGGCAAGAGTTTGCCGATTGCCCTGCTGACATCGCTGGCGGCATTCCCGAAGCGGGTCTTCCAACGCCCGATGGGCGCGTTGCAGCGGATGACCTCGTGTTTGTCCTCGCTCTTTTCGGCGCCGATCCCGCAGCGGATCCTCTGGCCGAGATCGCCGATATTGACACCGATGGAGATGTCGATGCTGCCGACCTGCTCGAAATCCTCGCCTCATGGGGCACATGCCCCGGTGGAACTGGAGGCTGATTCGCTCTCCTGACCTATCGAGTGCACTCCACATGCTCGTTTGTTTGAACTGAAGGACTTCCGATGCTGATCTCAACAACACTCGCCACCGAACTGCTGCTACTGACCGCGGCTTCGGATCAACTCACAGCCGTTCCTCGCCAAGACGCCGTGCTCGTCAGTTATGACCGCGTGGCGCGCGGATCGCAGACGACGCTTTGCGTCTCGACCCCGATCAGCAGCAGTGAGGGGAGTCCAGTCAGTCTGGCTGAACTGCGCAGCATGGTGGAGGTGACCGAACAGGCTGTCCGCTCTCCCCGCTTCGAGATCATGGTGGATAACACCATCGGGGGTATCCCCTGGGAGCAATACAAACAGGCAGCGGCGGATGCTGGAGAAGGAGGCATCGCAGGTGATGAACCAGTAGTGCCGTTCAACCTTCGGCTTTTGCTGACGAGCGGATCCATCGTGCCACCGTCGCAAGTGCTGGGGCTGACGACAGCACTCAGCGCGGTCGAACAGTACTTCGAGCAGCACATTGACTCGTTCAACATCACGGTGACGCTGCGCGTTGCCTATGTGCCGATTAGCGCAGGACGGCTTGGGTTCACGACAGCGAGATACTCCATCGAGAAATACTCTGATGTCGCGGATGCGATAGACCGAGCCAGCCTGAACGAACTTGAAGAGACGCCAGTTCCTGTTCGCCCGTCCATGCCGATTCGCTACAGCGGCGTGTCGACTGCAGTAACGCAGGAAAACCGCGTGTTTGTGACGCGACCACTCAAGATGGCGCTTGGACTACCGGAAGCGGGCGGCATCAGTGCGCCGAGCGATGATGGAACCGTCTCGCTCAACTCTGCGATTCAGTGGGACTTCAATCCGCAGGACGGAGTCCGCGTCGGCACCAATTATCTGTATTCGTTTCAGGATCACCTGATCCGTGAGGTCGCGCAGGCCATGGGATTTGTTGCGGGCGCCGACTTCCTTGTCCGCGACTGCACCGCCATGGACTTGTTCCGTTTCCAGGCCGACGTCATCGACACCACCTATCTGATCGCATCCAATACGAATGTGTTTGGTGGTGCGCCGCCAGTGAGCTGCGCCCAGTTTGCGGGTTTCCACGAGGCGGGATTGGTGAGTGGTGAGTCGATACTCGGAGCGCTCGACTACAACCCAGGTCTCAACAAAGCGCTCATCTCGAAGTGGAAGGCGGTCAACCCTGCGAATACGGCCAATCAGTTGCTTGGAGCGGCAACGGCAGCGGCTGGAGATCTCCCGGACCCGCTCGAATTCCTGCGGCATCAGATCGCGGGAAACCCTGGTGTCAACACAAATGTGTTTGACGATACTGAGATTCTGCCCCCGATTCCAACTGCGCAGCGGACCGTGGGCTATCCCGATGGTGCGGTGCAGACCATTGCAACGGTCGGCACCGGCGCTGGTGCTCGCTGCGCCATCATTGATTTCCGCGCCAAGGTGCCAGCAGTCGCTGGCCCTCCGGCTGTTCCCCAATTGAACCGAGACTTCCGCGGTGCAATGCCACGAACCGTGGCGCGAAACACAGTCGCCAACACGTCGATCCTGAACTTCATGGCGGACACCACGGGCGTTGAGAGCGACTACGAGTTCGAGATGTATGACGGCTCGCCCATACGCGGTGCCTTCATCAAACAAGACGAGTTGGCCGATCTCGGCACGCGCTGCCTGATGGGCAAGGAGATTGGACGTGGGAACACCTTCTACAGCCGGGATCCGTGCTCGTACATTTACAGCCCAACCAATATGGAACCGCTCGGCATCCGGGCAGACTTCCTGACAAGGCGCGAATGGCTCGCACTCGACATGTTTGGATGGTCTGTGGACATGGCCGCACTCGATGAGACTGACGAGGGCGACACATCCGTGGATCTCAACTGCCCCGCTCCTTGACCGCCTCAAGGATCGGGGAACAGGCATCGGTCGCCGCTTCGCGCGGGTGGGCTTCCCCGCTGTTGACATTCCATGCAATCCCGCATTGGTGTGGAGTGGTGGCGAGATTCTCGGATGACTCTTTGGCAACGGAACTCGGTGGTCCCACCGCGCGGCTTTGCCGTGCCACGCAGGTCCATGGGGCGCAGTGGATCAATGCAAAGCAATGCGTCGGTGTTCATAGCGAAGCCGACGCAGTCGTGAGTCGTGATCCGAATCTCGTGGCAGCCGTATCTACCGCAGACTGCTGCCCTGTATTGGTGGCGTGCCTTGCATCTGGATGCGTTGCAGCCATTCACGCGGGATGGCGAGGGCTGGCGGCTGATGTGATCGGGGCAACGATCCACGGCATGGTGTCTGACTACGGCGCCCAACCAACCCGCATGGTGGCGGCCATCGGACCGTGCGCGTCTGGCGTTCGGTACGAAGTTGGTGTGGACGTCATGGATGCCTTCGCAGCCCGTGGGCTGTCCAGTGCGATCCGTGTGCCAGCGGAGACCCGACCTGGGCACGCCTTCGCGGACTGTGGGAAGGCGGCTTGCATGCTTCTGCTGCGAGCCGGCGTGCCTGCGGAGTCGGTCGAGAGCACTGCTCCGTGCACCATCGGCGATCTTCGTTTCCCGAGCTATCGCCGCGATCCATCGAACCCCGCGCGCATGACGAGCGCGATCGCGTGCCGAGCCTGACCATGACGGAAGCACTGCTACACTCGCGCTGCGCCGGACAGGTGGCCGAGTGGCTGAAGGCGTCGGTTTGCTAAACCGGTATAGGGACTTCAATCCCTATCGCGGGTTCGAATCCCGCCCTGTCCGTTGGTCGTGCATTTGGATGCGAAGCATCGTATCCATGCTGCGGAGTCCGCCGCCGCTAGACTGCGCGGCCCCATGAAAATCCACGAGTATCAGGCGCGGCAGTTGCTTTCGGATGCGGGCATCCCCGTTCCAAAGGGGCGCATGGTGCAGACGCCCGACGAGGCACTGGCCGCTGCGCGTGAACTCTTTACAAGCGGGTCGACGCAGGCTGTGGTGAAGGCGCAGGTGCACGCGGGCGGACGAGGCAAGGCTGGTTTCGTGAAGGTGGTCCGTTCCATCGACGATGTGGTGACCGCAGCACGGTTCATGCTCGGCAACCGCATGCACAGCCCACAGACTCCAGCCGAGGGACTCGAGGTGAAGCGCTTGCTCGTGGCGGATGCGGTGGACATCGCGCACGAGTACTACGCCGCTGTTCTCGTGGACCGCGAGCGCCGAACCAACACGCTGATTGCGAGTGCCGAGGGCGGCGTTGAGATCGAACGAGTTGCCGAAGAACGCCCCGATGCGATTGTCCGCGTTTCCCTTGATCCGCTGGCCGGACTGCTCCCCTTTCAGGCGCGGCGCGTGGCGATGGCGCTGGGCTTCCGTGGGAAGGCGGCGTCGCAGGCGGCGGCGGTGCTGACGCGGCTGAGCAGCCTGCAGCAGAAACTCGACGCGAGTCTGGTGGAAGTGAATCCTCTGGTGCTGACGCCGCCAAGCAGCACGCATCCGGATGGACAGGTGATGGCGATCGATGCCAAGTTCGCCTTCGATGACAACGCGCTGTTTCGGCACCCGGAGATCGAGGCGCTGCACGATCCTGCCGAGGAGAACGCAGCCGAACTCCGCGCGCAGTCGTTCGGGCTCTCCTACGTGGCGCTCGATGGCAACATCGGCTGTCTTGTCAATGGTGCGGGGCTGGCGATGAGCACCATGGACATCATCAAGTTGCACGGCGGCGAGCCGGCGAACTTCCTCGATGTTGGCGGCAGCGCGAGCGAGGAAGCGGTGACCGAGGCATTTCGGATCATCCTCAGCGACGGTCGTGTGGAGGGCGTGCTGGTGAACATCTTTGGCGGCATCATGCAGTGTGATCGGATCGCGCGTGCGATTGTCGGCGCCGCGTCGACAATCGGCTTCGATGTGCCACTCGTTGTGCGTCTCGAGGGCACGAATGTGCGGGAGGCGCGTGCCATTCTGGAAGAGGCGCGTTCACGGATTCCCACCATGCAGTCGGCATCGGATCTCGCAGATGCTGCGGCAAAGGTGGTTGCTGCGGTCGGTGCGCCCGCCTGAACTCGCATGATGTCAGCCCGCTGTTCCTGCGAGGCGTCCGCGCTCCTGTCCCCCTGCCACGAACCCCCTCATTCCATGCTGGTTCTCTTCGACATCGATGCCACGCTGCTGCGAACGGATGGTGCCGGCATCCGCGCGATGTTGTCGGCGGCACACGAGTTGTTTCCAGGGCGCGAGTTCTCCTTCGGAGGAATCGAGGTCTCTGGGCGCCTCGACACGCTGATCTGGCGCGAGTTCATGCAGCGCCACGGCATCGAGCCGACCGCTGATCTGCATGGGCCGTTCCGCCGCCTGTACGGCGAGCACTTGCAGCGGGGCTTCGCTGGATCGTGCCGCTCCGATGCGCTGCCTGGAACGCGCGAACTCGTGGATGCGCTCCATGCGATGAGTGGGATCGACCTTGGGATCGTGACGGGCAACTACGAGCACACGGGCACTCTGAAGATTGCCAAGGCTGGCTTCGCGCCAGAAGTGTTCCGCTTCAATGGTTGGGCGGATGATGGTGAGCATCGCCGCGACCTTCCGAGGATCGCCATGGACCGCCATGCATCGTTCCGTGGCAGCCGCCTCTCCGCAGAACGCGTGACCGTGATCGGTGACACGCCGCATGACATCGACTGCGCACGCCACAATGGCTGCCGGTCGATTGCGGTGGCCACGGGGACTCACCCGCAGGCGGAATTGGCTGAGCACAAGCCAGATCTGCTGCTGCGGGACCTCCGCGACTGGCAGTCCGTGCTTTCGTGGATTGCCTGTCGATGATTCCGCCTGCGGGTGCGCCTCGCGATAGTCTGCGGGGGTGAACGAACCGACGGAACTCTGCAACGATTTCTGCGTCAATCAGCGCATCGCGCTGAAGATGGATCTGCCCGAGACGCGCGAACCGACGCTGGAACTGTTCGACCGTCTGCGCAAGTCCTTCCCGGCACTCACGCGTGTTCGGCGCAGCGACGACGAAGTGGCGCTCGAGAGCGACGAGGAGCGTGATGACTTCGTCTGGGTATCGCTGCGGCGCACATCGATTCGCAGCGGGCATGCAAGCCCCCCATCGCTCCAGGATGCGTACCGCATCCACCGCGCGGTGCTCGAAACCGCACCGTGGTTTCTGTCGATCAGCCCACTCGACATCGAGCACATCGACCTGACATTCGGCTTCGACTTGGAGACCGACCAGCCGCGAGACAGCGTGGTGCTTGACGCGCTGCTCGCACAGTCGCCGCTCGCACGACTGCTCGACGGTGAGATGGACCAGCCCGTCGATGTGCAGCCGTTCCTTGGTCTGTCGCTGACGCCTTCGGGGAACTTGATGGCGACTTTCGAGGTGAAGACGCGCCCGCGCAGCAGCGATGGCACACAGGTTGCTTTCCCAGAGCCGATCAGTGTCTATCTCACGGTTCGGCGAAACGGCCCACTCGGCTCACTCGAAGAACTCCCGGGCATCTTCGCCACGCTGTGCGGTCATGCGGAGCGGCTCGCGGAAGAGCGCGCGATCCCGCATCTTGTCATGCCAATCCGCGAGGCGATTTCCGCGCGGTGATGGAGCGCGGCTGGGCGCATCAGTTGCCTGCGTCGACCAACGCCCGTGCGGCCCACATCGGCAGCGTCACAAGCGCATTGTGAACACCATGCGCGAGCATCGCGGTCCAGAGCCTGCCCGTCCGCCAGTAGACCCAGCACAGGAGTGATCCCGTCACCGTGACGGCGATTGTTCCCTCGAGTCCATAGCCGTGGACCGCTGCAAAGACAAGGCTCGACACGATCGCTGCAGCCACGAAGCCCATGCGTCGGACGAGTGCGCCAAAGAGCAGTCCGCGGAAGATGATCTCCTCGACGATCGGCGCACCGACCACTGCATCCAGTGTGTCCAGGACCGCCAGCGGAAGCGGACCGAATGCCATGATCTCGTCGAATCCCTCCCACCATGCGCCCGCCGAGGCGAGATCGGGTAGCGCGAAGCCGATCGCCGCAAGGATGACCTCCTGCGATCCGAGCAAGAAGAGCACTGCGCCAACACACTGCAGCGGGTTCGCGCGCGACACACCTGCGGTGAAGCCCAGCGCAGACAGAAGCCCGCCGCTTTGCCACGCAGCGCACAGCCACATGAGCAGCAGCGACGGCACGATCCAGATCAGGAGCGCGCTCGCCGACAGATACGACGCGATGGCAATCGGCAGGAACGGCAGGACAATGCCCAGAAGAAGCGTCCAGGCACTCAGACTGCCCATCACGATCACAGCAGCCGAGATGCCACTCGCGCCATCAGCAATCGGCAGCGACAGCCCGGCTTCGCACGGTCGGAACAACTCTGCACGGCGCCAGAGAAGCCAAAGGAGCGCCATGATGGGCAGTGCCCAGATGCTCGCGGAGATGACTCCCAGAGTGATGCGCCAGGGAGATGGGACAACGGGCGGCGCGATGGATGGGTCGAAGACCGTGAGCGTCTCGTCACGGATCTCTTCGATGAGCGCTGGGTCGTCGATGAGTTCAAGATCGATCGCCTCATCGCGAAGATCGTTCCACTGCGTGGCGGCGTCCTCACTCGCCGCAGCCAAGTCATCGGGCGAAAGCGGCTGAAAGCCAGAGGCGATGTCATCGCGCATCACCGCCGCTTCAAGCCGCTGCGAGACCTCGAGCGACCGCGGCGGATCCTCCAAGGTGTCCCACGGGCCTGCCGCAACAGACATCAGCACAATGAGCCCCGCATCGAGCAGGCACAGCAGCGCGCAGAACACGGTCACGACCAGGATGGCGGGGTGCTTTGGATCGAAGGCGCGACGGATGGGGGAAGGCGCCCATTCCCCTGCCGCCTTTGTCTCGATCTTCACGCGGCGATCGTAACGGCTCCTCGGCGCACCGCACGGGACTCCCCCGTGAAAAGCCTATGCTCCTCCGCCATGCAGACACGAATCATCGTGGGTGCACTGCTCATTGCAGCACTGATCGGACTTGCGGCGACGGATGCGTTGGTGCCGTCGCTGCAGATGGGCGGTTTCTCGTTCGGTCCTGGTGTTGTTCTCGCGCTCGTGAGCCTGCTGCTCTTCACGCCGCTGTTGGCACTTGAGTTTTCATCCATGGTGACACCGCGCGGCGAGGCTCGGCGCTCGCTGCTGCACTGGATCGCCATGGCGGGTGGAACGCTGCTGGTGCTTTCAACTGCAGGTGCTCTGCCGGAGCCCCTTGCCGCCCCTGCAGCCTTGACCGCGCCCTTCGCTGCGGCGTGCCTTGCGGGAGTCCTCCAGCTGATCAGTCGGCACAACGATGGATTCGCACGCGCAAGTGGATCGGTTCTGCTTGGGTTTGCACTCATCGGTGTGCCGCTTGGATTCTGGCTGCTGCTGCGTCGTGACACGGATCCGTGGACCCTTGCGGCTGCAATCCTCTGCGTCAAGAGCGCAGACATTGGCGCCTACTTCACCGGCGTTGCAATCGGTCGCCACAAGATGTGCCCCTGGCTCAGCCCGGGAAAGACTTGGGAGGGGTTCGCGGGCGGTGTCGTGCTGTCGGCACTTGTCGGGGTTGCCGCGAGCCTCGTCAGTGGAAGTGATGCGGCTGCACGCCACGGAGTTGAGGCGGTGGATCCACTTCGGGGCGCGTGGATCGCAGTCCTGCTGGGCATGATCGGAACGCTCGGCGACCTGCTCGAGAGCCTGCTCAAGCGTGGCGCAGGAATGAAGGACTCGGGACGGCTGCTGCCCGGCATGGGCGGCTTGTATGACGTCTTTGACTCGCTGCTTTTGGCAGGTCCCTTGGCGTGGTGGCTTCTTGCCCGCTGACGCCGTTTTTTCTGGTCAAACGGCGTGCCCTTCCTGCTACCCTTGATGGTCCATGACTTTGATTGCCGACCTCGTCAGCCTCCACCATGTGGACAGTCAGGCACGCGCACTCCGCTCACGCCTTGAGGCAGCGCAGCGGCACAAGACGATTCAGGAACGACAGGGCGCACAGTTGCACACGCGCATCGATGAGGTGCGTGCGCAGATCCGTCATCATCAGTCGGCTGCAGCGAACCATGAGGCGGAAAGCGGCTCGGTGGACGCAAGGGTCGAGTCGTTGCGTCAGCAGTTGAACGCGAGCACCAATCCTCGGCAGTACTCGGTCATCCTTGCGGAGATGAAGACGCTGCAGGGAAAGCGCGACGAGATCGATGAACTCGCACTCGCCCAGATGCAGAAGGCGGAAGAGTTGCAGACGAAACTCGCCGAGATCGAGCAGCAGGCGGCGGAACGGGCGAAGGTTGTCGATGTCGCCCAGGCGGAGTTCGAGACGTGCCGTGGAGAGGTGGCTCAACGCCTCGCATCGCTTGAGCAGGAACGCGCGACAGCCGCGGCGCGCGTTCCACGCGGTGAACTTGAGGCGTTCACCCGCGCTGCGGATCTTTACGATGGCGAAGCCATGGCGGAATTGGTGACGATCGACGCGCGTCGACGCGAGTACGTTTGTGGGGCGTGCAACATGGAACTGCCCGCCGAGAAGTACGCGACGCTCGCCTCAAACCCGAATGTGGCCGTGGCGTGCACGTCCTGCCACCGAATCCTCTTCCTTCCGCAGGTCGCGACGGCTCATTCGTAGCCGAGACGCCGAAGGTCCTCCTCTTCGAGTCCGAAGTGGTGACCGATCTCGTGAAGCAGCGTGATGCGAATCTCACGCGCGACAGCGTCCTCGCCACCGCATGGGTTCCCTTCCTCGTCCGTCCACACATCCCAGCCACCCGCCTGATCAATGATGCCGCGACGGAAGAGTTGGATCGTGTCAGGCAGTTGCCCGGAGTCGAGCACGCTTCGGTCGGTCTTCGCCACGCCAGTGTGAAGCCCGCACAGGTCATCTTCGTTCGGATCCATTCCCATCTCTTGCAGCAGTTCGCGGGACGCCGCATCATCGACCACCAAGGGTGACTCATCGAGCATCGCCAGAATGCGCGGTGGCAGCTGCGCGAGGACGCGCTCGAGGAGCGAGTCGAAGCGGGCGCGTTCCGCCGCGCTGACCTGAGCACTCATGTCTGCACCGCACCAACCAGTTCGCCAACGGACTGCACACCCTGATCGGCGCACCAACGATCAAGCCCGCGCACGATCCGCCGCACGGCGCTGTGATCGATGAAAAGCAGCGTTCCGATGCCCACCGCCGTTGCCCCCGCGAGCAGCAGTTCAGCCGCGTCTTCCCAGTGCACGACGCCGCCCGTTCCGATGATCGGTACGCGGGCATCCCTTGCGACACCGCGGTACACCTCATGAATGACTCGGACTGCGATCGGATGGATGGCGGGGCCCGACAGTCCCCCGCTGCCGCGCGAGAGCCGAGGGCGCCGCGTCCGCACATCGATCGCGAGCGCGGGCATGGTGTTGCAGAGGGTCAGCCCTTGGGCGCCGCCATCGATCGCTGCCGCGCAGGTTGCGACGGGATCGGCAAGATCTGGCGCAAGTTTGACGAAGAGTTTGCTGCGCTGCACCGCGGGACGGACCGCAGCGAGAATCCCACGCACCGACGCGGCATCCGAACCGAAGTGGCGCCCCGTCCCTGTGTTCGGACAGGAGAGGTTCAGTTCGATGATGGGGAACTCACCCGTGGCATCGAGTGCGCCCGCGACCGCCACGTAATCCGCCTCGCTGTGTCCCGCAACGGACGCAAAGACCTTGCAGGGAAGTGCCCGCACACGGGGCAGTTCCTCCTCAAGGAATCGCGCAAGCCCCTTGTTCGCCAGTCCGATCGCGTTCAACATCCCACCGCGTACAGGAATGATCCGCCACGGCGCATTGCCGTCGCGTGGTTCCTGGGTGATGCTCTTGGTGGTGACCGCACCGAGCAGGCGGAGGTCGATCACATCGCCGAGTTCGTCGACGGTGCCCGCGGTCCCTGCCGCCGCAACGAGTGGGGTCTGCAGTGGAACGCCAGCGAGAATCGTCGACAGCGGCGGTGCGATCACTCCGTGGTTGTAACACATCTACAATGATCCGACATGAGCACTCCAGAGCGCATCGCGCAGTTTGAGAAGATGGCATCAGCGGATCCGACCAATGAAATGGCGCATTTCAGCCTTGGGAATGCGCTGCTGCAGGCGGGGCGACACGCGGAAGCAGCCCGCAGCCTCCAGCGGGTGATCGAGTTGAGCCCAGGCATGAGCAAGGCGTATCAACTGTGCGGACAGGCGCAGATCGGTGCGGGTTGGGCGGATCAGGCGGTGGTGACGCTCGAGCGCGGCTATGCGCTGGCGGCAGAGCGCGGAGACCGCATGGTCGAACAGGCGATTGCGAAGGCGCTCGAGTCGATCGGTCGCGAGCCGCCACGGATTGAACGCGCCCCACGCCCCGCCGCCGCTGCCGTGGACGGAAGTTTCGTGTGCAGGCGGACTGGGCAGCCGGGGACGCGTCTTTCTGGACCACCATTCAAGGGCCCCGTTGGAGCGTGGATCGGCGAGAACATCTCCGCGGAAACGTGGCGAAACTGGATCGGTCAAGGAACCAAGGTGATCAACGAGATGCGCCTCGACTTCTCGCGCGACAAGGATCAGGAAATCTACGACCAGCACATGCGCGAGTATCTGGGCATCGATGACGAAGTGCTCGCCTCGATCGCTGGCGCGAAGCCGGTGGCCTGATCGCCTTCAGGTCCGCCGCAGCCACACCCACCACTCGAGCAGCAGCACGAGCGCGGCCGCGAGCAGCAACCACGGCCACACCGACTGCGATGCGGCACGACTCGGCTGCGCCACGACACTGTTGGTTGCCAGCTGCAGTTGATCGGCCGCGTCGAGGCGACCCTCCGCTTGGCAGTCCATGTTCACCGCATAGGCGAGCGATGTTGGTGCGGCACTCTGCGATCCGCCTTGCCATGCGATGGTGGCAGTGCCCGCACGCCGCAGCGGTCCGAGCGTGAAGCGACCGCCCTCGAGCAGCGAAAGTGGCGCGGTCATTCCCGATGAAACACGAACACTCGGCGACTGCGCGCCCGCAGGCAGTCGTCCCGCCGCAACGGCGCCTGGGCTGAGCGGCTCGTCCGCGGCGGGGAGACCACCCGCAGCGAGCCACGCCAGTGCGTTCGCAGTGAAGTTCACAAAGCTGCGCTGGAACGGCCACTCCGTATCGATGGGATCGAAGGAGACATACACAAGCGTGAGCGGCCCGCGGCTGAGCGTCAGGATCATCGGTCCCTCGCTTGCCTCGACCACCACATCGCTGTCGCTGCCAGGTGCAACGGCAGCCATCGATGCCACAAAGAGATCATCGAGATTGACATACTGCATCAGCGGATGCTCACTGCGAATACTGCGGGGTACGACCTGCTCCTTCGTGCCAAATGGAATGATGGATGTGCCTGTCGGTGCCGAACCAAAGATCAGATAGCGTCCACGAGCCATCGATTGCGGCGTGACCTGTTCAAGCACCACGACATCAAATGCATCGGGGGTCAGCGGATCCTTCGCAACGCGCTTGTTCCATTCCTCTGGCGTAAGGGTCTCGAACGATGCAGGCGACAATCCTTGGATCACGGACCGAAGCACGAATGAGCCGCGACCGACAAGCGCGATCTTGAGACCTCCAAGGCGCGGCGCGACAACCCGTGCGGCGTTGTCTGCCGGCAGCAGGTCATCCGCCGTCACACGGACTTCGACCACCGCACCCGCAGGGACCTGCACTCCAGGGAAGACCGCCTGGGTCTGCGCGGGAAGCAGCGCCCCGGTGGCGGCGTCCTGCATCGCAGCGCCCAGTTCGACGGGCGATGGAGTGACCGCGACAAGCCTCCCATCCACACGAAGTTCGAGATCCGTCTTGGTCGGGCTCTTGCTCCAGGAAACGACCCGCGCAAAGACCCGAACCTCACCTGGACTTTCTGGCATGCGCGTGACGGCAATGGCTCCGATTCCAACATTCGGCGAATCCTCGCCACCGATGCGGTGGAAGATCACACGCTCGCCATCTCGGAGAGAGAGCCCATCCAGATCACCGATCCGTCCATCCGAGTACACCTCCAAGACGGCAGGGACCGAGGAACTCGCCGTGCCGTCTTCACCTCCACTCGCCGCAAACGAACGCGCCAACTCCACACCCCCGCCGATCGCGGACAACTCATCGGTCGCTTCGATCGACTCGATGGCAGCGATGGCTTGGGCAGAACTGTCGGTGAATGGGCAGAGCACCGTTGCCTCTGAGGCGAATGCGATCACCATGATGGATGGGGCGGGTCCAGCGAAGAGACCTCCGCCGTGCAGGGCGCGCACGCGGTCGACCGCCCGACGCTTCGCGTCGGCGAGTCTCGTGCCGCGCTCCGCACCGCCATCGAGAGCACCCATCGATCCAGAACGATCGATCAGGAGCGCAATCTTCTCGGCGCCGCCGAGACCGAGATCGACCTGCGGTTGTGCGATCGCGAGGGCAACCAGACCGAGCGCAAGCAACTGCAGCAGCAGAAGCAGCGACAAGCGAAGACGCTGGAAGGGTGCATTCGCCCGAACGTCCTCGGCGGCCCTGCGCCAGTGCATGGTGGCGGCAACGACCCGCCGAGATCGGCGCAGACGAAGGAAGTACAGCGCAAGCAGTGGCGGGATCGTCGACGCGGCAATCACTGCTCCAGCGACGGGTGCGATCCAGTCGACTGCAAGGATCGATGGTGGCACGGCCATCATGCCAGCAGCCCCCGCCTGCGCAGGTAGTCCACCAAGAGCGTTTCCAACTGCAGCGATGTCTCGACGACTTGGTGGGCGATGCTTCGCCGAACGCAGTACTCCCGAAGTGATGCGACATGCGCATCAAGACGCTCACGGTACTGCTGCACAACGGCACTCGAGGCAGTCACCTCGACCTCAGCCGCGCTCTCGGAGTCGACAAGCCGCAGATCACCGATCACTCCATGACGCGCAGGATCGATCTCTTCGGGTGCGAGCAATTGCAGCGCGTAGACATCGAAGCCCCGTCCAGTGATCGAGCGCAGCCCCTTCTCAAAGCCCTCGGGAAACAGGAAATCACTGATGAGGAGCAGCACGCCCCGCCCCTGCCCACCCAGCGCAATCGCGCGGCATGCGGCCGCGAAGTCCGCCTTTCCCTGCGGCTGCAGATTGAGCAGCCACTGCCCCATCTCGCGGGTTCGCCTTCGTCCGCGCAACCCCGTCAGTCTCTCGATGCGATCATCCGAAAACGAGAACAGACCGACGCGGTTGTTGTTGACCAGCCCGATGTAGCCGAGCGCCATCGCCAGTCGACGCGCATACTGCATCTTGTTGGGCGTTCCAAAGTCCATGGATGCGCTCGCATCCACCGCGATCACGAGCGACAAGTCCTCCTCCTCAAGGAACATCTTCAGGAAAAGTCGGTCGAGACGCGCATAGATGTTCCAGTCGACAAAGCGAAGGTCATCACCATGCGTGTAGTTTCGGAAGTCGGCAAACTCCACCGACTGTCCACGGCGCCGGCTTCGGCGCTCTCCGTGGATCTTGCCTGCAAAGATCTTCTTGCTCACCACATCGAGTCGATCAAGATGCGCCATGAGCCGCGAGTCGAGCAAGTCATCGATGGTGCTGGGCTCGTTCACTCAGCCTCCCCGACAGGCTGCAGTTCGGCTGGTGTCGCATCGATCAGCTGCTGCACGAGGGCATCCGTCGTGACGCCACCCGCCTCTGCCTCGAAGCTTCTCACCACACGGTGGCGGAGTGCGGGCATCGCTGCAGCGGCGATGTCTTGGGTACTGACCGCGGCACGACCGCCCATGAGCGCCATCACCTTCGCGCAGGAGATGATGGCCTGCGCTCCACGCGGGCTTGAGCCAACGGCGATCAAGCGCTCGCACTCGGCAGGTGAAAACGCCCCACCAGGTTGCGTGGCGAGCGTCAGCCGCACGGCGAAGTCCTGCACATGTGGCGCGACCACGACGAGCCGCGCGAGCCCCTGTGCCCACGCGATCTGCGCCGCAGTCAGAACAGGCTTGACTTCGTTCGCGGCTGATGGAACTCCCGTCGTGCGCTCGAGAATCTCATGCAGTGCCTCCCGCTCTGCGGGCGGCACGATCACCTTGATGAGGAATCTGTCGAGTTGCGCCTCGGGGAGCGGATAAGTTCCCTCCTGCTCGATCGGATTCTGTGTCGCGAGCACCAGGAATGGCTGCTCCAGTTTGTGCGTGGTACCGCCGACTGTGATGGACCGCTCCTGCATGGCCTCCAGAAGCGCGGACTGGCTCTTGGGCGATGCACGGTTGATCTCATCGGCCAACAGGATCTGCGTGAAGAGCGGACCGGGGCGAAAGGCAAAGTCACGCTGCCCTGTGCGCGGATCCTCCATGACGATCTGCGTCCCGATGATGTCCGCGGGCATGAGATCGGGTGTGAACTGGACTCTCGAGAAGCGAAGTCCGAGGACTTGCCCAAGCGTGCGCACAAGCAGCGTCTTGCCAAGCCCCGGTACCCCTTCAAGCAGGACATGACCATTGGCAAAGAGCGCAACCAAGACCGAAGTGACCGTCTGCTCTTGACCGACAAGCACGCGACTGATCTCCTCACGGAGCCGCTGAGCAGCGCCGCGAAACTCCACAGATGCCGCGCGCACATCTTCGCTCGTGCGAATCGACTGCAGTTGTTCTGCAGTATTCATGCCAGTATCAGGGCTTGCTCTTGCCTGGTGCGGTCTGGCCAGTCTTGGCGTCGATGCGCTGCTTGACATCGCCAAAATAGTGCTTGTGCAGATCGCGCAGGTGTGGCGGGACAGGATCGTCTTCGGTGCCCTCTTCGTAGCCCCGCTCGATGTCGCTCGCGATTTCCTGCAACTTCGTACGGCTCTCGCCGACGACTGGTGGAGCATCGACGAGTTGACGCGCAATCACGCCCTTCCGCTTCGAGCCCATCTGCGACTTCTTCCCATCTACTTCCGCCGCGACCGCATCGGTTCCATCACCGCGCGGTCCTTCAGCAATGGCGCCGCCCTGCGTGCCGCCCTCACGCCCGCCCCTTCCGCCACCCGAAGGGGACTGGCACTGACCGCTTCGACACTGGGAACGCAGGCATTTCGCCGCGCTCTCGAGTTCCGCGTCCGCCTCCATTTCAGTGAGCACCTCTTCGGCGTCCTCCCCCGCCTCACTGTCAGGATCCTCTGAACTCGACGAAGGCGAACCATCCTTGCTCTTCGCACCACCGTTCTTGCACTTGGAGCAAGCGTTCTTGCAGGACGACGAGAGTTTGCGGAGCTTTGCGTTCGCTGACTTCTGACTCTTGATCGCCTTTCGCAGGCGTTCCTTCTGCTCCGCATTGAGGTTCTTTGCCGCTGCAAGCGCAGCTTCCACGGCTTCCGTATTCGAAGCGAGGTCGCCGTCCATGCCAGCGGCCTCCAGTGCCTCACGGAGCGCTTCATTCGAGTCCGCCGCATCGGCGATCTGCTTCGCAAGGCGCTCCAAGTCCGCAGCCATCTGCTCGCGGGTGGCCTCATCCATGGATCCGCTCGCGATCTGTTCCATCACTTGCGCGAGCGCCTCTTGGGCTGCGGCGGCGTCGCCCATCTTGAGTGCCTCAGCCAACGCTTTCACTTCGGGACTCTTTCCCGGTTCGATCTTGCTCAGCGCATCTCGCATCGCCGCGAGTGACTGCGTGCGTTCACCAGACAGCACATCATCGAGCCTCTGCGAAAGGTCCGTCATACGGCGCGCCGACTCGCGCTGGATTTCCTCGGGGGTTCTTCGATCACCTTTGGGCTCACCAGCCTCGCCGGGTCTGGGAGCCAAATCGCCGAGTTCCTTCGCAAGTTCCGGACTGAGTTCCAACTGCTGTTGAATCGCCTCGACCTGCATGTGCGCAGCCGCCTCGGCTGCCGCCACTTCAGGGTCGCTCGCAAAGGCGGCCTTCACCACGCTGGGCGACAAGCCAGGCACGAACCACCACACCGCAACAGCCACGGCACAGAGCAGCGGGCCGATCCAACTGTTCTTCGGCCACCGCACGGGAAGCGCTCGGCCAAGCGATTCCGTGAGTCGACGATCTTTCGCAAGACGCACTCCATCTTCGATGGCTGCCGCTGCGAAGGCATCCTCTCGACCTGCCACTGCCATCGCTGTCGACAATCGATCATGCAACTCCAACCGAACATCCACAATCGAGGCAACGGCAACATCCGACGGTCGGCGACCCCGTGTGACAAACAGGAGCAACCCGAGCGCAACGCAAGCAAGTCCGAGAAGTGCGGGGAACCACCATCCGCGTGCGCCGAGGGTCGGCCACCAAGCGGCGAGCGCCTTGGACGCACACGCACAGACGAGCAGTACGCCTCCCATCCAAAGCGCGACCGTTGCGAAGCGACTGACCAAGGACTGCATCCCAAGGCGGCGCCGTGCGCGCCGCACGATGAACAAGATCGGCTCTGCACTACCCATGTGGGTGTAGCATAGACCGAATGCGCCTCACTCCTGCTGGGATTCACATCGCGATCTGCAGCGTGTCATTCATGCTTCCCGTGATCAGCGTCACGGCCCAGCAGCAGCCCGATGTCAGCCGCCCCTCCGGCGCTCCTCGCATCCCTGGTCAGCCGCTGACCCCTGCACAGCAAGAGGAAGTCAACCGCATTCTTGAGCAACTTCGCGCTCAGTCGCAGGCCATCGATGCGCGAGTGCGAGTTCTCGAGCAGACAATCGAACGCCAGCACCAGGAGATTGAACGCCTTCAAGCTGGAAAGCCAGTCGAAAATGGATCCGCAAATGCGGCAGCCGACGCTGAGGCGAGCGATCCGATGGACGAGGCGAATCCAGAGAACGCAGAAGCCCCAGCGGCGGTCCCAGCGGTTGATGCCGCGCAAGAGTCCAAGATTCCATCCCCTGTGACAGCGCCCCCCATCAAGCGTGACCACGATCCGTTTGCCTCACCCTCCGACTTCCTCCTTGAGCTTCGCGCGAGATATGCGGACCGCTTCGGCGTATCGGCCCCTCCACAACCTCAGATGACATCTGACCACGACGACCACTCGCTCGCCATCAAGCGGTGGGCGGTTGGTCAGAACCGAATCCTGAGTCAGCCGATTGAGTGGAAGGTGCGAGTCCTTCGAGTGACTGCATCGAGCACAGCCCGTGGCGGCGCGGTCTTGTACTGCGCCGTCGACAACCCATCAGCGGACGGCATCGATCACGCCTTTGAAGTCGACATGTCCGCGGAGACATTGGCATCACTCCCACCGACTCCTAGAGCAGGCGTGTTCACCCTCGTCGGCATCATGGATCCAAGGCTTGCATTCTCACCCGAGCATGAACACGATGATCGCTGGGACCGGAATGGACATGTCGTTGGTCCCCTGTGCGTCTCCGACTGGCGAGTGCAAGGGCTGCAGTTGCGGGCGCCAGACGAGTGACGGTTGATGCAACCGGACGATCATGTCTGCCTCTGCTTCCGCGTCAGCCTGCGGAAACTCACCACGTTTCTTGAGTGTGAACGCCCTCGTGTGGCGAGCGAACTGTCGTTGTGCCAAGGCGCAGGTACGGGGTGCCACTGGTGCGTGCCGTTTCTTCAGCACATGCATGCACAGTGGAAGAGTGGCGAGACGGTCGCGGTGGATGTCGAGCCGTCGGAGTACGCGCAGCGCCGCGCGGACTACCGCAGCCAGATGAAGTAGCCGAGCATCGCCGCTGCAAAGACCCACGCAAGGAGGCTGGTCTCCCGCGCGCGACCCGCAACAAGTTTCAGCACGGGACTCGCCAACAGCGCCGCCGCCATGCTGTCCGCGATCGATGAAGTGAGTGGGATCCCGACAATCACAAGCAGCATTGGCACGGATGCGGCGGGATCGTTCCACTGAAGCCGACGCAGTTGGCTCGCCATTGCTGCGCCGACAAGCACCAGCACGGGCGCGCTGGCAGGCGGATAGTTGCCAAGCGCTTCCACAATGGGCGCGCAGAGAAGCGCCGCCAGCATCAGCACCCCTGCCGCAACAGCCGTCAGCCCGCTGCGCCCGCCCGATGCGATTCCTGCGTTGCTCTCCGCATAGGCGCCGCACGCACTCACACCCAGCAGAGATGAGGCGCACGTCGACAGCGAGTCCGCGATCATGGCCCGCCGCACGGGCGGATCATCGTTGGTCGAGATGAAGCCGCCATGATGCATCAGAGCCAAGAGTCCAGTTGTGGAGTCGCTCAGCATGCTGAAGAGCAACAGCAGCGTCGGCATCCACATCTGCGGCGCCACGGCTCCAGCGATGTCGAGGGAGAAGAACCCGTCGAAACGCCGAGCAGGAAGCCCAATCGCTTGTGCTGGGACGGCGGCAGACTGAATCTGTGAGGCGGTCCATGCATCGATCGCCGCCCACTGCGGCAGCACCGTTGGCACATACGAACGCAGAAGCCAGGCGCTCACGAACGCGACAACAGTCGCAATCAGCAGTGCCGTTCGCCATCCACGCGCCTGCAACATGCCCGCGACGACTATTCCGATGACGCACACGATCACGTCGGGCGAACGGAGATCGAGCACCAGCCGAAACGCGCCAGCGCCCGGCGCAATGATGCCGGCGGCCCGAAGCCCCATCGCGGCGATCAGAAGTCCGATGCCGCAGCCAATGGCGGTCTGCAACTGCGCATCGACCGCGCGAAGCACAACGGTCCGAAGTCCAAGCAGCGACAGCAGCAGCAGCGCAACCCCAGCCAAGAGTGTTGCGCCGAGCGCCGTCCGCCACGGTTCAGCACTTCCCGCGGCGGCCGCCGCAGGAATCAGCGTCAGAACGAGAAAGAACGCCTGCCCGTACGTTGGTCCCACCGCGATTGGCAGACGACCGATCGTTCCCATGAGAACGCATCCGATTGCAACGGCGATCGCTGTCGACCACACCACCGCATCCGCACTGAACCCGGTCGTTGTCCCAAGTGCCTGTCCGCAGAGCACATCAGGCAGCACGGCCATGACCACCACCATGGCCACGAAGGTGGTGGAACCGGCGAGCGCCTCGCTTGCAAACCGCTTCAGCATGCCCCCATGAGTATCGGTTCATCGGGGATGGCGGCAGAACGGATTGCAGTTGAGACTCAGTCTCAATACCATGGCACGGTGGAACGCCCACCCGTCCGAATCCCGCTCAATCAACTGGCCCGCGGTCAGCGCGCGACCGTCGAGTGTTCTGCGCTCGATGCGCTTCCTGAAACCGAGCGCTGCCTGCTTGCGGCAATGGGCTTGGGGGAACGCTGCGAAGTCCGCGTGTGCAAGCCGGGCACGCCGTGCATCATTCAGGTCGACCAGGCTCGGCTGGGACTGCCGAACGAGATCGCAGCGCGGATCATGGTCACTCCCGTTCCCCCAGAACAGCCGTGAGCAACCGCATCGCACTGCTGGGCAATCCGAACACTGGAAAGAGTTCGCTCTTCAATCGTCTCTGCGGGTTGCGTTCCAAGACTGCCAACTTCCCCGGCAGTACGATCGAGCATCAGGTGGGCACGTGCAGCGTGCCAAGCGGGCCAGAACTCACCATCATCGATCTGCCCGGCATCTACAGCCTGCGGCTGGAACTTCCTGAGAGCAAGGTCTGCGCCGATTGCCTCGATGGCAAGATCGGCGATGGGAGACCTGATGCTGCACTGGTCGTGGTCGATGCGAACAATCTGCCGCGGAACCTGCAGTTTGCAGCGAGCGCGATGCGGCGCGGACTGCCGACAGTCATCGCCGTCAACATGATCGACTTGGCACAGCGGCGCGGTTTTCAGATCGATGCCGCGCACACAAGTCGCTTGCTCGGCGTTCCTGTTGTGCCAGTTTCGGCGCGCACGGGGAGTGGCATCGATGCGCTCAAGGCAGCGCTCGCAGCGACCGTGCTGTCGCAAGCGAAACCTGCGCCGCAGATCGAACTTCCAGATGGCGAGCCTGGTTCTGCGCCGAGTGTGCGATGGGCCGCATCGGTACTTGATGCCATCGCCGCGGGCAGCGCACCGCGTGAGGACGACACGCAATTGCACGACAGACTCGACTGGGCATTCACGCATCCCCGACTTGGAATCCTGCTCTTTGCCGCAGTGATGTCGCTGCTGTTCGCGGCGATCTTCTGGTTCGCGCAGTATCCGATGGAGTGGGTCGACATGCTCTTCGCAACGCTCGGCGGATTCACCGAGCGTGTGCTGCCCAGTGGAATCCTCCGAGACCTGATCGTGTTCGGGGTGATCGGCGGCGTAGCGGCGACGGTGGTCTTTCTTCCTCAGATTCTGCTGCTGTTCTTCCTGCTCGCGCTGCTTGAGGACTCCGGCTACCTCGCGCGAGCCGCGTTCGCCATTGACCGCATCATGCGCCGCTTCGGACTTCCTGGGCAGGCGTTCATGCCACTGCTGTCGGCGCATGCCTGTGCGCTGCCTGCGGTGATGGCGACACGACTGATCCCAAGTCGGCGCGACAGGATCGCCACCATCATGGCGATCCCGTTCATGAGTTGCAGCGCACGCGTTCCCGTGTACGCGCTGCTGACGACTCTGCTGTTCGTGGGGCGACCGTGGGCTGCGGGTGTGGCGTTCATCGGCTGCTACGCGCTCGGAGCGATCGCAGGCATCGCAACGGCGGCGCTTGTCGGTCGAAGCGTGCTGCGGGGATCCCCGCCACCGATGCTGCTCGAACTCCCCGCGTACCGATTGCCGAACATTCTTCAGGCAGTTCGCATCGCGTTCGACCGCGGCTGGCTGTTCCTGCGAAACGCGGGCAGCGTCATCCTGGCCATCGCGGTCGTCATGTGGTGGCTGAGCGCGTATCCGCTCGTACCGCCGCCTGAAAGTGCGACCGCGCTGCGGGCGCAGGCAGCGCAGATCATTCAACGCGACGCGGCAACCGCCGAGGCACTTGACACACAGGCTGCGCGCATCGAGCAGCAAGCGCAGCAAGCGGGTTCCTTTTCCGGCAAGGTCGGCAGCGCTCTTGAGCCGATCTTCGCTCCCATCGGGCTTGATCGGCAACTCACGGTGGCGGTCATCACAAGCTTCCTCGCACGCGAGGTCTTTACCACGACCGTGTTCGTGCTGACTGGGGCCGGGAGCGATGCGGAGGGCAACGAGTCAACCACGCTCGATGTGGTGCGCAGTGCGAAGCGCGACGACGGAACCCCCCTCTTCTCGACTGCGACCTCCGCGTCACTGCTCGTCTTCTTTGTGCTTGCGCTGCAGTGCTTGCCGACCGTGGCAGTGGTCGCGCGTGAAACAGGGAGTTGGACATGGGCGATCGGTCAGCTCGCGTTCATGTCCGTGACGGCATACCTGCTCGCACTGGTGACCTATCGTTTGCTGTCATGAGCATCCCTTGGAACGATTGGCAGTTTTGGACCGCGTCCGTGCTCGCGGCACTCGCACTGTGGTTCATCGTGCGACCGCTTCTCCCGTCAAAGCGCAAGAGTCCCAAGTGCCCCAGTTGCACGGTTCCGCAAGCGAAGACGGGTGCTGTCCGCACGGAACTCACGGTGGACGGTGAGCGGCTCACGCGCCCCTGAGCGCGCCCCCGGGGCGCACCCCCGGGGCGCACCCCCGGGGCGCACCCCTGAGGACATCAGAAACGCTTGTGCGCGGGGCGCTCTTCGGGGGCGCGGTGCCCCAGCACAGCCCGCACCAGCGCAAGATCCGCTTGCGTCGTCACCTTGATGTTCCGCGCCTCACCCGACACGACAAGGACAGGTTCGCCGAGCCGTTCCACGAGCATGCTGTCATCGGTCGCGCCACCAAGATTGTCCTGCGCGTAGGCGCGGCGCAGCAGTGATGCCTCGAACACCTGCGGCGTCTGCACCGCCACCACGCGCGTGCGGTCGATCGTCTCGGTCACGCGGTGTCCGCGGGTCGCTTCGCGTCCCTCGGTGCCAAGAATCGCATCGGCGACCTCCTCATCGGGTGCGGCGGCAAAGCTCTCTTCGCTGATCCGCTTCAGCGTCGCGGACACGGGCTCGCCAGGAATCACCGCGGGCGCCACCCGCGCCGCATCGAAGACGCGGGCGAGCAGCGCATCCGACGCTGCAGGGCGCGCCGCATCATGCACGGCGATGTGCGTGCAGGATTCGTCGATCGCAGCGAGCGCGTTTCGCACGCTTTCCCAGCGGTCGGCGATGCCGCCCGCAACGATCCGCACACCATGGAAGCCAAGCTGCGCACCATAGCGCGAGCGAAACTCCTCCAGCGCATCGGGTGGCGCAGCCACCACGATGCAGCGCACCTCGTCGCGGCGCGTGAAGAGCTCAACCGTTCGCAGCAGAAGCGGACGCCCGCCAAGATCCTGCCCCAACTTGTCGCTTCCGAACCGCGTGCTCTGCCCTGCTGCAGGGATGATGACGCCCACCTGAAACGATCCTGTTCCGTCGCTCATGATTCGCTCCTTGGTGTGTGACCGCTGCTGTCCGAGCGCACCGACTCGACCGCTTGGGGTGGATGCTGCTCGGCTCGCAGGCTGGCGGCGATCGCCGCCTCGTGGACAGGCACGCTCGCACGATCGAGAGCCTCCTTGGCCTGATGAAACGCATTTGCATCCACCGATTCCGGTGCAGTCTTGGCCAGTGAAATGAACGCGCGCACTCGGTGCAACTCCTGGTCCACGGCATCCACGACAGCGGCATCCAGCATCTCTCGAACACGCTCAAGTGCATCGCCAATCCATTTCGCGTCAAGTGCCGCGTTCACCGCAAGATCGACGATGCGGTGTCGACGCATGTCCTCACGGGCGTGCGTGAGCGACTCGCGCTCCATCCGCTCGACCTCCTCCGTCGTCAGACCGTAACTCGGCACCACCTGCACCGATGCACGCTGTCCGCTGCGACGTTCACCCGCGCGAACCTGCAGCACGCCGTTGGCGTCCACGGTGAACTCCACCTCCACCTGCGGAATCCCGGCAGGCATCGGAGGAAGGTTGCGCAGTTCGAAGCGCGCGAGCGAGCGGCAATCGGCGGCCATCTCCCGCTCGCCCTGCACCACATGCAAGCGCACTGCCGTCTGGTTGTCCACGCTCGTCGAGAACATCTCGCGTGCCTGCGCCGGGATCGAACTGTTCCGCATGAGCAGTTTGGCGACGGCACCACCAACCGTCTCGATCCCAAGAGAAAGCGGAATCACATCAAGCAGCAGCGCATCCCGTCGAACACCGCCGAGCAGCGCGCCTTGAACCGCCGCGCCGAGGGCAACCACAAGGTCAGGATCGAGCGCGGTGTAGGGCTCCACGCCGAACAGTCGAGCCACTTCGCGCCGAACGATTGGCATGCGAGTCGAGCCGCCAACGAGCACAACGCGGTCGAGATGCGGATGGCCCGCATCGTGCAGCGCACGGCGGCAGAGTTCAAGCGTGCGTTCGACGAAGGGTCGAGCGATCTCCTCAAGTTCGCTGCGCTGTACCGAACGCGCAAGACGTACGCCGCCGCCGAGATCCACATCCACTGCGGCGCTGTCCTGTGCCGAAAGCGCGATCTTGGTGGACTCGGCAAAATCCCGCAGAGCCTGCCGCGCCGCAGGAGCAAGCCCCGCATTCGTCAGGTTGGACGATCCAAGTCCCGCCTCACCGAGCAGCCGCTCGAACACCATCCGGTCGATGTCATCACCACCAAGCTGCGTGTCACCGCTCGTGGCAAGAACACGGAACATCGCACCCGTTCCACTCCCGTCATCGGGGGTCACCTGCAGCACGGACACATCGAAGGTTCCACCCCCAAAGTCGTACACCACGATCGTCTCGGCTTGCGCACGGCGACCGAGCCCATAGGCAAGCGCCGCCGCCGTCGGTTCGGGCACAAGACGAACTGCCTCGAGCCCTGCGAGTCGAGCGGCATCACGGGTCGCCTGCCGCTGACCATCGTCAAAGTATGCGGGCACAGTGATGACCGCCTGCCGCACGCTGTGACCAAGCGCTCGCTCAGCCCACCCGCGCAGTTCGGCGAGTATCACCGCACCAACTTCCTGTGGGAGCACCGTGGCTCCTCCCGCGCGAAGGGCCGCAAGACCACGAGGGCCTTCCACGAACCCAAACTCAAAGCCGCTGCCGAGTGCATGCGTTTCCGCATGCGCCCGCCCCATCCAACGTTTCGCACTGAGAATCGTTTCGCTGGGGAACTCCGCTGCTCTGCGCCGTGCCTCCCACCCCACGGCACTGACGCGCCCCCCCGAGTACCGCACGACCGATGGGAGGAGCCGTTCACCCGAGGGTCCTTCGATCACTCGCGGACCTGCGGCATCACACACAGCGACCAGCGAGTGCGTGGTTCCAAGGTCAATGCCGATGATCGGCTCGTGAGACTCGGCAGACTCCATCCCCCGATTCTAGGAACGCGAACCATCCCGCGGAGGTATTCAGTGTGACTGCCGATTCACTGTGCGCTTGCATTCGACATTCAGCGCCTTCCGAAGCGCCGCGACCGCGCGGTGCTTTTCCACCGCGTGCGCACCTGCAGACACCCCGAGCATCCGCGCCTCGTCACGACCACATCCAACAGTCGAGAACGCCATGCGAAGCACATCGCGCTGCCGACGACTCAACCCGCGCATCGCATGCTCCATGTCCTGCACCGAAATGAACTCCATATCTTGCGCGCGTACAGCGCTGCCTGTTTCATCCGAAGTCCCGATGATTGCCTCGCGAAGCGCACCCTCTTCCAGCCTCCGCTGGCTGCGCGTTCGTTGCTGCATCACGCGCCGAGTGCGGCGCATCCCCGCAGCACAGAGATAGGCGAATGAAAGCGCACCTTCGCGCGAGCGCTCTGGGCACTTGCGCAGGCGAAGCACCGAGCAGAAGACATCCTGCAGCGCGTCCTCAACAACCTGCCGCGGTGCTTGCAGGCGTTTGATGAGCAGACCTTGAAGGGATGTGATGTGGTGGAGATAAGTCGCACCCACGCGCGCCGCCCAGTCGTTCTCGTCCGCCGAAGCATCGAGTCGATCCATGCGATACCCCCTTTCAGTTCGCTGTTCACGCTAGATCGGCAGGCACCTGCCACTGCCGCAGAACGCAAAAATTCAGGCAGATATCTGTTGAATCTCGACTTGCGCACGGGTTGTGCACCGCTTGTCCACATGCCGATGTGCGGCAGGGAGGAACCCGCACGTCATCGCGACTGCTTGCCTGCCTCCGGCAGCCGATCGAGTTGCCGCTGAAAGCGCACCGCAGCGATCCCAGAAAGCATCGCGATGGCCTCGCGGACACTCGGATCGTCACCACTTGCCGAGAACTGCCGCCGCCCGCCATCCCACATCACCGCAACATCGGCGAGCCGTTCGCCACCTTCAGGCACGGGCACTGGGGTCGGTTGCTCCGCAGAAGTCCAGCCGCCGCGCGAGGCGATGTCACGAAGCTTTGCGCACTGATCGGGAGAAAGTGGCGTTTCCCACGATGGCACCATCGCGAGACCATCCTTGCCGCCACCGTAACCAAAGGTGCCGCCATCCACCTCGAAGTACTCGTACTTGGCTTCCTTTGGCTCGCGGGACCAGATCATCAGGCTGATCCCGCACGCTCCAGGTGATGCCAACTTCGTGGGGAGCGCGTTGCAGCCAGGCTGCACGAGACCACTCGCGATCACGGCGATCGATGCGAGCAGCACGCGACCACTGTGGCGCAGCCGATTCACTGCACCTCTCGCGGAGTCGGCTTGAATGGAGGCGCCTTGTCGAAGCCAGCGTAAGGATCGGGACCGAAGTCGTAGCGCTGCGGCAAGTTTCGGTCAGCACTCCGATCCGTTGCCCATGCGAGCGAACAGAGCGACCGCACGAGAGTGACAGCGTTCGCATCGGGCACTTCCGTGACCTTGAAGCGCCGCACAAACCACCAGTCCGTGCCCTCGGCATGGAAGAACAGGATGTAGACGATCTCATCCTTCGCCGGCACGACCGATGACGGCCACTCATCGACGGTCGACTGCGATGGATCGATCCAGCCTGTTTCGCGCGCAAGCGACCAGACGCCATCGACCTGCTCGCGGTAAAGCCAGCGCGTGATCGCAGGGCGAGTCAGAAAGGAGAGGCTGTCACCATAGTCGCTGTGCAGGCTGCCATCGCTGAGCATGGTGAACTTGCCCTGTCGAAGATGCGCTTGTGGGAGATCCTTCACACCCGAACCAGTAAGGATCGTCACATCAATCGCCGCATCCTGCGGCACCCCTGCCGTCGTGATCTTCGTCGTGCGAATGTCGCTGCATGCCCCAAGGCAGAGTGATGCGGCAATCGCCATCCATGGACTCGCACCGAAGGAGCGCCAGCGCATGCGAGGAGGGTAACAGCAGAAGGACTGCTGTAGTCTCTCCGCCGCCATGCGCTGCAGCATCGAGTGGCTCAACACCTATCTGACGAAGCCTGTGGATGCGACCGCCGCAGCGGAACATTTGACTGCGGCCGGGTTCTCCTGTGAATCTTCAGAGCGTCTGGAATCCGGCGACACGGTGCTCGAGGTGGAGACCACCAGCAACCGCGGCGACTGCCTCAGCCACATCGGACTTGCGCGAGAGATCGCAGCCGCGACGGGCGCTTCCGTCGTGATGCCCCCTTCCACTTCGCCCAGCGGCGCCGACCCATGTGAACGCGCCGTCCGTGTCTCCAACAGCGATACGGCACGTTGCCCGCGCTACACCGCCCGCATCATTCGTGGCGTGCGGGTCGGCGAGAGTCCTGCATGGCTGCAGGAACGCCTGCGCGCCATCGGGCAGACCCCACGCAACACTGTCGTGGACTGCACCAATTTCCTCCTCTTCGAGTGGGGGCAGCCGACGCATGTCTTTGATCTGTCGAAGCTCCGTGGGAATGCCATCGAAGTTCGAGCTGCCCGCGCTGGCGAGCAGTTCCTGCCGCTCGGTGAGGGCGCGCGTCCCATCAAGCTCGCCGGCGGTGAACTGGTGATCGCGGATGCCGAGCGTCCAGTGGCACTCGCCGGCGTGAAGGGTGGCGCAGAGACCGCCGTCACCGAGGCGACCGTCGACCTTCTCATCGAGTCGGCGGCGTTCGATGCCGTCGCCGTGCGGCGATCAAGTCGATCCACTCGGCTGGCGAGCGATTCGAGCCAACGCTTTGAACGCGGCATCCATCCTGCGGACGTCGACGCTGCCGCGGAGCGGTTGGTCCACCTCATTCTTTCCACGGCGGGCGGCACTCGGCTCGCCGGATCAGTCGCTGCGGGCGCTCCGCTTCCGACACCGAAGCGCATTCCGCTTCGCATCACGGAACTTCGAGCAGTGACAGGCGTCGATATTGCAGCCGAAGATGCCGTGCGCGTGCTCGCGGCGCTCGGTCTCCAACCAGAGCGGCGTGCCGACACGATCGAGTGCACCGTTCCACCACAGCGCCTCGACCTCACGCGTGAGATCGACCTGATCGAGGAAGTCATCCGAGTCATCGGACTCGATCGAATCCCCGTGGATGAACGCGTGCAGATCCGCCCCACGCGCCGCCAACCGCAGGTTCAAGCCATTCGTGCCGCAAAGGACTGCCTCGCCGGCATCGGATTCTTGGAGACCGTCACACCCACACTCATCGCCGAGCGCGCGGCTGCGCCATTTTTCGGGGGAGGCGAGAGCGCGCTGCGGATCGCGGATGAGCGTGCAGTCGCCGAGCCAGTCTTGCGTCCATCCATCCTGCCGAGCCTGCTGCAGGTGGCACGAACGAACCGCGATCGTGGGCAACCGTCGGTCCGCCTCTTCGAGATCGCGTGCGCGTTCTGGCTCGGTGCCGAGCGCCACGAGGAGCGGCGCGTTCTCTCGCTGCTCCTGTGCGGGAGTGAAGAACCGCAGCAACTGCTGCGGGAACTGCGCGGCGCGGTTGATGCGGTCGTGCGCACCATCACAGGTGTCCACGGGAGTGATGTCGCACCGGCAACAGGGGAACTTGCCGGGTGGTCGCTGCCTGCATTCGCACCCGCGGGCGCGATCAGCATTCCAGGCAAGTCCATCGGATGCATTGGCCTTCTGAGCGCGTCGGTCGCGGCCGCCGCGGGGCTCGATGGCGCAGTCGCTGCCGCGGAGATCGATTGGAACGCTCTCGCCTGCGCATTCCCCCCGACGCCCCAGGTCGGTGCACTCGTGAACAGCCCGAGCATCGCCCGCGATCTTTCTGTCGTCGTTGAGGACGCCGTCCCATGGGCTGCGATCGAGCGCGTGATTCGCGCGACTGATCTGCCACACCTCGAGTCGCTCTCCTTCGTCGGCACGTGGCGCGGGAAGAAGCTCGGAAAGGGCAGGAAGTCCACGACGCTGCGCCTGACATTCCGGGATGCGACGCGAACGCTTCGCAAGGAGGAGGTCGACCCGCACATTGCGCGACTCCTCGATGCACTGCGTACAGAGGTGGGCGGAGAGGTGATCGCGTGACCGCGCGCACACTTGGCGATCTCAGCATGCGCGACTTCTGCGACGCGTTGGCAGCGCACCAACCGACGCCCGGCGGAGGCGCAACGAGTGCCGTGGTACTCGCACAGTCGGCAGCGCTTGGGTCGATGGTGATCGCCTATACGAAGGACAAGTCAAAGTTCGCTGCGCACCTGCCGCGACTTGCGCGGATCGATCAACTGCTCGTCGCCGCGCGGCATGAAGCGCTCTTGCTCGCGGACCGCGACGCGGCAGCCTATGACGCGCTCAGTGCACTGTGGAAGCGCCCAGCCGCCGAGCGTTCGGCTGATCCCGCTTGGGCTGCCGCGCTGGAAGAGGCAATCGCGGCGCCCACGGCCATTGCGGACCTCGCGCTGGCAACGCAAGCGGCGCTCGCGTCACTGCGCGAGATCACATCGAAGCAACTGGCGAGCGATCTCCGCATCGCGCTCATGCTGGCAGCCGCCGCGGTCCACTGCGCACTTCTCAATGTGGAGGTGAACATGCCACTGCGGACGGATGCCCAAGCGCGGGACGAGGGGCAGCGATCCGTCGAGAGCAAGCGCGCGACGTGCGACCGTCTGAGCACAGCCGTCGCCGCCGTTCCATGACCGAGGCTGCTGGACTTCTCTTGCTTGGCGCAGTGGCCCTGCTGCTGCTGCTGTGTGTGCTTGTGTGGGGGATCGTGTGGGACGCGCGGCATCCTCCACGCGCCACAGCTGGCTGGGCGCTTGCCAATGGATTCCCCGCGCATCCGGCTGATGTTGGCTGGCAGGCAAGCGATGAGGTGTGGAGTGGTCCGCTTCCTGCGTTTCGAGTCGCGGGCAACAATCCATCGGGACCTGTCGCAGTCTTTGTGCATGGTTGGCGCCGATCGCGCATCGATTCGATGCGGCGTGCAGGGATCTGGATTCCCCGTATCCGCGCCGCATGGCTCATCGATCTCGCCGGTCATGGCGACTCGCCCAAGGGACCCACCCACCTGGGTGCTTCGGATGTGGAGATGATCGTTCGGTTCTGCGCAGATCTTGTTGCGCGCGAGGGTGCGGGCACTCGCCTTGTGATCATTGGTCACTCGCTCGGCGCCGCCATCACGCTTCGCGTGGCGGCGCTGCTTCCGAAGGACACGCTCGCTGGTGCGGTGGCGTTCGCGCCCTATGAGAGTGTGCTCGAACCGATCTCCAATCGACTTCGGCGGCAAGGGCTTCCAGTTTGGCCCGCCGCCGTGTGCAGTACCGCCGCACTCCGTGCGCTCTGCGGGCGTGAGCGTTCCACCTCCGCTGCCGTGGCAACGCTTCACGCGCAAGGCATACCGATGCTCATCGTGGCGTCCGCTGCCGACACGCACGTTCCGCTCTCCCATGTGCAGCGCGTTGCAGGCACGTTGGGCAATCAGGTGATCGTGGAACCGAGCATCTCGCACGATGCGATCGGCACGGGTCCGACTCCACACGCCGACTCTCCAAGCGAAATCGCGGCACGCGAGTTCTCAGCGCACTGGTAGGTCACGAGCGCCCGAAATCGGTGGAGCGCACGCGGATGTGCAGCCGTGTCTCTCCGCAGACACTCCAGCCAGAACCACTGGCCGAGCGCATGCGCCTCACTGGGAATCGATCACTTCGCGCTCTTGGGAGCCCCGGACGAGGGCGGCACCGCGCCCGCTGCCTCCGCCGACGGACCGAGCAACTTCGCACTTCCGCCGATGCCCTTGGAGTCCGAACGCAAGTCCCACACGAGCGGACCGATGTAGCGCTGCAGGACCTTGAGATCAACCTTCTCCATCGCGCTCATCCACACGTCGCTGCCCGACTGCGAGAAGAGCACATCGGCCGCACCAGTCTCGCCATCATCTTCCTCATCGTCACCCACGATGGGCAGTCCATCCTGCAGAGCAAGGATCTGCTTGCGGTTTTCGTCGAGCACAGTCGGCAGATCGATGAAACCCCAACCAACCACCGGTCCTGCCGTGATCGATCCGAGGCAGCGCCGATAGAGCGGCAGATCGCCGATCGACTTGCTCGATGGATCCGCCCCTGATCGCATGGCCTGCTGCACCTCTGTCGACGTTCCCATGACCAGCGCACCCGCACCGACGCCCACTTCCATATCCGCCATGTCGCCGCCATAGATGATCTGGCCTTGGAAGTCGCGCGGCATCATGCCTGCGGAGGGAAGCATGGTGGCAAGCAGCGCGTTCGTCGCCTTCTCATCGCTGCAACGCACCACCATCACGGAGCGCATGCCGTCTTTGCCGTCTGGTGCCTTGCGAGATGCGCCGCAAATCTCAGGACCGAGACCACCGAATGCCTTGGTCATGCCAGGACCGAACTGCTGTAGGGTCGGCGAGATCGCATCCGCTTCGTTATCCGGCAGCGAAGCCACGAGATCCTCAAGCATCTGCATGATCCCCCCAAAGCGGAGGTTCAGACGCTGGAAGGTCACCGCGTCATCACCGAGCGCACTCGGAGGATTGGACACAGCCGTCGCATCGGAAAGCAGCGCGACAAGTCCACGCTTTTCGCCGGGCACAAACGCCGCGTAGGTCATGCCGAAGTACGCATCGCCACCGCCTCCATCGCCCATCGCAATCCCCCACCCGCGGATGTCGCCGAACAGATCGCGCATCACAACGGGAACGGATGCCGCGGGTCCGATGTACAGCGGTGCGAGCAGTTCCTGAACAGGCGCCGTGAAGAGCATCAAGGACATCTCCTGATCGCCGAGCATCGATGACAGTCCACGCCAATCATCCGTGGTCGCCACGGAATCACGCCCCTTGCCGGCGGCCGCCTCCATCGCGTCTTCGAGTGCTGCAGGAGTACTCGCGAGGAAAAACTCGCTTCCGCGCCGCAGGAAGAACATCGCCTCGGGTGTGGCGAGCAGTTCGTCGATGCCATCCATCCCACGGCGGCGACGCGGCGGCTGCGGCTGTCCATCGCCCTCGTCCTCTTCCGGCGGCAGTTCGATGCGCGTTGCCTTCAGTCCACCCGTCACTTCCACCTGCTCGAAGGTCTTCTTCTGCTCCTTCTCCATGAAGCGAATCAGCCCGTCGAAAACCTTCGCTGCATCATCCGCACGGGTGCCGTAGTCCGCCCAAAGAAGCACTCCCAGTTGAGCCGCATCCAGATCCTCGTTGCGATCCGTAAAGAGCGCCACCCCGCCCGGTCCCGGCCACGGCATTTCCGTCGCGTCGATCCCCATGTCGCGAAATGCCTCTTCGGACTCCTTCTTCGATTCAGCCTCCGCTTCGGCAGTCACCTTCGCCAGTTCGGGCGCTTGCAGGAGCTGCGCCGCAGGAGTGGTCGCCCAGCGTTCCACGGTCCCATGCACATCGCGCGCCGAAAACACAACGAAACTTCCCTTCGGAGCGATCGATTCGAATCGCGTTGCCTGCGCGGGGGCAGGAGCAGTTGCCATCAGGGGCATGAGCGCGCTCACCGCAAGGGTGAAGCAGCGTGGACGGTGGGGGCATCGAGTTTTCATGGAGCGCTTCAATCGAAGGAGAGGTGGGAGGTGGACAGAGATCGGCGTGTGCCGCGATCCGAAAGACAAGCGTCTCAACTGGACTTGCCGCTGGCATCCTTGACTTGCGGGGGCGGGCTGAAGTCCTTGCGCGGCGGAGGCTGGAGGTAGTTGTTGCCGCTGTTTGGATTGTTGCGGTCGTAGGCGAACGCCTCGCGGTTGCGGATGAAATCCTTCACATAGCGGGCGGGAATGGCGAATCCAAGCGACTCGCCGCCGCGAATTCCCATGTTGGTGATGCCGACCACCTCGCCCCGCGTGTTGAAGAGCGGTCCACCCGAGTTTCCTGGATTGATCGCCGTATCCGTCTGGATGTACGTGAGTCCATCGAAGTTGCGCGATGTCGTCGACACGACGCCCTGCGTCATGGTGCGCTCGAGCCCGAGCGGATTGCCGATCGCAAAGACGCCCTGCCCGATCTCCAGCGCATCCTCGCGCACCACGGGCGCGAAGCTGAATGGCTTTCCATCGGGATGCTTGATGCGAATGAGCGCCAGATCAATCTGGTTGTTCACCGCCAGAAGTTCCACATCCTCGATCTCCATGCGCTTCAGCGAGCCATCGGACTGTGGCAGCCAGATCGTGGTGCGGAGATTGGTCTCACCCTGCACCACGTGCGCGTTGGTGATGGCGAATCCATCGGGGCTGATGATCACACCCGACCCGAGCCCCCCTGGGGTGGACACCTTGATGACCGCCGGGCCGATCAGTTTGGCATGCTCGCGTGGCGGCAACTCAGGCAGGTTGTCCATCGTCGAAAAGAGACTGTCCTCCGTGCGCTTCACCGATGCAGCGCTGTTGGTCGCCTGCACATCCGCAACATCGGACATCTCGAACACGAGCACATCCGGGCCGACATCGATCCAGACACGGCGGTCCGATCGCTTGACGATGTCGCCCTCGATCTTTCGTCCGCTCTTGAGTACCACGACGTCCGTTGTTGCCGAAGCCGCAGCGGGGACTTCGCCCTGTGCGGCGCTCCGCGAAAGTGGCGCGAGACAGGCGAACAGAACAGGCACAGCAATGAATCGCATTGGCATGCGGTGATAGTATCACTTCACCACTATGTCACCGATGCCACTCCTTCGGGCTCTCGCCGTCGCCACCGCACTTTCCCTTCGTGCATCCGCGCAGTCACCGACCCCGGCGCTCAGCGAGCACTTTGGATTCGAACCTGTCGAGGCAATCAAGGTGGACAAGAACGGCGGACCGCTCGCCGCGGCGGACCTCGATGGCGATGGCAAGCTTGATCTCATTGCGATCAACAATCGCAACAGCCGCATTGATCTGCTCTATCAACGCCCTGGCGCAAAGCCGACCGACGAGGTTCCGCCGCCAACAAGCGTCAATGAGATCCCGCAGCACTGGCGGTATCGGCGCGTTGAACTGCCCGTCACGGACGAAGTTGGCTCCGTGATCCCCGCAGACTTTGACGGCGACAAGCGCATCGATCTCATCTACTCGACGGGCACGGGCAAGATCGTCTTTGTACGGCAGACAGCGCCTGGCGTCTTCGAGGTCGCCCGCAAGCACACCGTCAAGGGGCTGAACCCAAGTCGCGATGCGCTGCTGCTTGCGCAGGTGGTGGGTGATGCCAAGCCTGAACTGGTCGGGATCGCGAACGGGCGCATTCAAGTGTGGCCGCTGCAAGGATCGGATCTCGGCACTGCAGTCGAACTTGCCGCTGGCAACGGAAACATCGTCGCCATCCTTGCGGGCGATCTCAATGGCGACGGAACAACGGATCTTGTCGGCATCCTTCCCGATGACGCGGCGCCGCTTCGCGCGTGGTTCGGCGCAACCAAGGGCGGTGAGGCGACGCTTGGCGCGCAAAACCGTTTCGAAATGCCGCCCCTGCGGGACGCGGATCTCGTGCAATTGCCGGGCGCCAAGGCTGCCTCGGTCACCGTCGTCGAGAAACCATCCAAGCGCGTTGTGCTGCTGCAGGCGGACCGCGAGGCGATCACTGAGGGCGGTGATCGCGAGGCAAGCCTGCAGACTTGGACCTTCACGGATCCGTCGAACCGCAAGCGGGACACGACCATCGCGGACATCGATGGCGACGGACTGCCCGACCTGCTCGCAACGAACACGGAAACGAACGCGGTGTCCGTCTTCCAGCAGGTGGCGGGGCGTGGATTCGCGGGCATGCAGAACTCCCCCGCCTACAGCGACCTCGACTTCATCGTGGCCCGAGACATCAACGGCGACGGCAGGGCGGAAGTCTTTGTCAGCAGCGAAAAGGAAGGCGTTGTCGGTCGCATGGCATTGGAGGGCACGGCGCTGGCGTTCCCCACAACCATGCCGCTTGCGCAGGGCAATGTGCCCTCCGCATTGGGGCTCGTGTCGGTCAACGATCGCAACTGGCTGGCCGTGATCGCGAAGGAGGGGCGCAACTACTCGCTCGAACTTCTGCCCGCCGACGGGAGCACCGAGGGCAAGGTGGTCATCTCGCTTGGATCGCTCAGTCGCGCGCCCGACACGATTGTTGCGCTCGACGCGGATCAGGATGGCAAGACCGATCTGCTGCTCTTCACCCCCGACAAACCGATGACGATGCTGCGGCAGGAGCCACCCGCGGCAGGTGCGGCGGCAAACGCACCGCCGACCTTCAAGACGCTTGAGAGCAAGGACATGGGACAATTCGGCTTGGCGCAGGCTGCCAACGCGCAGAACACGACGACCATGGACATCGATGGGGACGGCAAGCAGGAACTGCTGGTCGCGGACCGCAACTTCGTGCGCGGGCTTCGCTTCAGTCCAACCTCGGGCTGGCAGGTGGTCGAGCAGATCAACTCGGCGCGCGGCGACTCGAAGTTCGGATCAATCACAGTCCAAGGCGAACGGATAGCCGCAGGCGACAGCGACAATGGTCGCGTCGTGACATTCACCCGTGATGCGAAGGAGAAGAAGTGGAAGCAATCCGATGTCTTTGATGTGCGGGGCTTCAAGTTCAACTCGATCACCGCAGGGAACTTTGCCGGCGGCAAGGACCCCTGCCTGCTGCTCGTCGGGAGCGACGGCTTCGGCGTGATGCGATTCAGCGGCTCGCGCGAGAAACTCGCTGAGGTGGCAAGTTGGCGGAGTGACGACACGGCGCGGGTTCCACACGAGTTGGCATTCGGCGATCTCAATGGCGACTCATTCACGGAGGTTGTGGTGCTCGATGCGGGCAAGCAGATTCTCGATGTGCTCAGCATCAGCGAAGCTCGAGCTCTGCTGCCCGCTGTGAGTTTCAAGGTGTTCGAGAGCCGGCTCTTCTCAGGAGGTGAGCCGCGCGAGTTCGAGCCGAGCCAAGCCATCGTGCGGGACGTGACGGGCGACGGCGCGGCCGACCTTGTTCTCATGTGCCACGATCGCATCCTGCTCTATCCACAGATGACCGCCCAGAATCAGGGCAAGGGAAAGCCATCGTCGTACTGAGGACTTTCACGCGGAGGTATCCATGAGTGGCGCCAAGGCCAGCGCAGCACCTGCGGAGGCGCTGCGCCAACTCCTCGATCTCTCGAAGAAACTTGGGGAGACCTCCGATCTTGCGTCCGTGCTTGGCGCCGTGATCAACGCACTGCGCGACTTGCTCCACGCAGACCGTGCCACGGTGTTCACCTATGACCGCCGTAGCGAAGAGCTGATCATCCATGTGGCGCACGGCGTTGGCGGCAGTGGTTCGGAAGTTCGCATCCCCGTGTCGGGCGGCATTGCGGGAGCCTGCGCAACGAGCAGGCAGATCATCAACATCCCCGACGCCTACGCCGATCCGCGTTTCAACCGCGATGTGGATCGCCGGACTGGCTACGTGACAAAGTCCATCCTTGCCGTGCCGCTGCTCGATGATCAGGGGGAACTCGTTGGGGTCGCACAGGTGCTCAACGCCAAGAGTGGCACCTTTGATGATGACGACTCACGGCTTGCCCAAGGGATCGCATCGCAGGCAGCGATCGCACTGCGCAGAGCGCAGTTGATCGAGGACCACATCGACCGCGCGCGGCTGCTCAAGGAGATTGCGGTTGCCAAGGAGATTCAGGAGGGCGCGTTCCCGAAGTGCATCCCGGAACATCCCGCATTCGATGTGGCGGCACGGAGCACGCCGGCCGAAGACTGCGGTGGTGACAGCTTCGATGTCTTTGGCACGAGAGAGAGCACCATCTGCGGCAAGGAAGAAGCCGCGGACCAACTCGTCATGTTCCTTGCCGACGCAACTGGGCACGGCGTTGGACCTGCCATTTCATCCATGCAGGCGCGTGGCATGATGCGTATGGGGGTCCGCCTTGGCCGACAGATCGATCAGATCGCCAATGAGATGAATATGCAGTTGCAGGAGGATCTTCCACCCGGCAGGTTCATCACGGCGTTCCTCGCCACACTGAATCTGACGAGTTGGGCATTGGAAGTGTTCAGCGCCGGTCAGGGCCCCGTCTACATCTATCGGCGCACGACCGACACATTCGAGGAGATCGAGAGTGACATGCCACCCTTTGGCATCATCATTCCGGGCTTCGGTGATGGTCCCTGCCGCACCTTCCACATTGGAGTCGGCGACATTCTCGTCCTGATCACGGATGGCTACTTTGAAGCACAGTCACCGCTGCACGAGTGCTGGGGCGAGGGTGCTGTTTGTGCGCTGATTCGTCGCCTCCGCGACGAGCCATGCGATGCGATCTGCAGTGCCCTCGACCAAGGCGCACTTGAGTTTGCGCAGGCCTCTGCGACCGACGACGACCGCACTGCGATCATCTTGCGCAGGCGATTCTGATCCGGTCTCAATTGGGAACGAGCCGCTCCCAGCGCGATTCACTTTGCGCGCAGGTGGAGTACGCCGTCTTCTGGGGCCTCACCAGATCGGACATCCTCGACCGCAGCGAGATACATCGCACTCAGTTTGGACGCGCCATACTTGGACTCGAAGGCGCGCCACGCCTGCTCGGCATCCGCCGTCCGCTTCTCGCGGAACAGTCCAACCGCCGCCTCGGTCGCCGCGATCCAGTCACCATCCGCATCTGCGGGGCACGCCTCGAAGACCTCCACCGGCTTCGACTGACCAACGACCACAATCGCACCAAGGGCGCGCGTACGCACGTGTGGATTGCCGCCTTGCGACATGAATCCTCGGTGTGTCGGACCATCCATCAGGATTGCCGTGCCGAACTGTTTGTTGGCGCTCTCCAGCCGAGCAGAGAGGTTCACGCAGTCTCCGATCGCCGTGTAATCGTTCAACTTGGGTGGCGCGCCGCAGTCACCGACAACGGCCTCACCCGTGGCGATACCAAGGCGAAGGGAGATCTTCGGCGATCCATCCTCTGCACTCTTGCCAAGTTCCGCGACAGCCTTCTGACACGCCACGGCACTCTCCGCTGCCATCGACTCCTGCCGCGGCTCATCACCAAAGGCTGACCAAAACGCCATGAAGCCATCGCCAAGGAACTTGTTGACATAGGCGTTTCGGGCGACCAGTTCTTCCGACAGTTTCCCGAGATACGTGTTCAGCGTGCGAACCACCCCAGGTCCACCGAGC
>Ga0194131_10001520_pt1 | contig 39644 bp, 35 predicted proteins | sample TA2KigO120mmetaG_FD_148631 | JGI IMG/M metagenome (GOLD analysis project Ga0194131, IMG submission 148631) | Freshwater microbial communities from Lake Tanganyika, Tanzania - TA2015053 Kigoma Offshore 120m | ecosystem: Environmental > Aquatic > Freshwater > Lake | place: Tanzania: Lake...
TGAAATACATGGTGATTTTCAAAAGAAAAATGTGCCGTTGCTTTCATCAGCTATTGTTTTGGTTAGTCCTACCGCAATACTGGAAAAAATAAAAAGAATGCATCAAATTGATTCTGTAGTAGCTATTGCTCACCATCCGCTCCTCTTTCATCCACATTTCGGGCGGACAGGTGAGTCCCGTGAACACATCTTTGCGCTGTGCTCGGTAAATGACTCGGAAGACGATGGGGGACTCTCCATTGTGGTATGCTCGGCTGGCCTTGAGCATGAAATTAAAGTGGATCTCGGTGGGGCCTTTTTTGTTTGTGCTCATATTTCTGCTGTTTAAAGGTGTAAAAATCAGATAGTTACAACCAACTCAGCGATGCTATATGAAGCAGAAAACGGCAAAATGGAACGGGGTACAGAGATCCCTTTTTGTGCTCCGCAAGTGCTCGGCAACCGTGCATTATCGTGCACTTATTTGCTTTTTATTGCAAACAAAAAAGCCTGATAATCAACAATGTTCTTGATTATCAGGCTTTAACTGTGGTGTGGGGCGGGATCGAACCGCCGACACAAGGATTTTCAGTCCTTTGCTCTACCGACTGAGCTACCGCACCATCCAGACTCATTTTCGGAGCGGATTGCAAATATAGGCGCATAAAACAACCTGAACAAGCAAAGCAGTAGCTCTTTGTCTCTTACTTTTGAGTTCCCAATCTTTTCAAAATGCGGAAATTTCTCTTGCTTCCCCTGTTTTTTTCTCTTGTTTTTTTGACGGCTTGTAAAAAAGATGTACCGGATAATGGCAATACCAATCCGCCTGTTCCTACATTAACCGATAACGATCATATCCTTCTGGGCAACCCAACCAATGCGCAAACCAGTGCAACCTACAGCACCAATTATTTCAAGGATTACGGGTACTATAAAATCAGTTACAATAGTGTCATGGGAACACCTAACTGGGTGGCCTGGCATTTGCAAAGCGAGGATTTGGGCTCTGCTCCTCGGCAAGATGATTTTCGTTCGGATAATACGTTACCAAGCGCTTGGTATCGAGTAACCAGCACCAGTTATTCGGGTTCTGGTTTTGATCGCGGGCATAACTGTCCTTCTGCGGATCGCACTTCCACCATTGCGGCTAATTCGTCTACTTTTTATATGACCAATATGATTCCACAGGCTCCTACACTCAATCAAGGACCCTGGGCGGGACTAGAGGATCATATTCGCGCTAACATGGTGGGTAATTCCAATGAGGCTTGGATTTACATGGGTAATTACGGCAATGCAGGAGGCGTGGGAAGCAACGGACATTTTACGGTGATTGATAATGGTAAAGTTCGTGTTCCCTCTAAAGTTTGGAAACTGGTAGTTGTCATTCCCAAAGGCAACAGTGATATTAGTCGAATGGATCGAAACGCAACAGTGCTTTGTGTAAGTATGCCAAACGATAATAGTTTGTATACAGCGGGCAATAAAACCGCTTGGCGCAATTATATTATTTCAGTGAGCGCACTTGAGATTGAATCAACCGCTAATGGTACAGCGCTTTCGCTTTTCTCCAATATTCCCGAAGTAGAGCGTACGGTGCTCAAGTCAAAGATTTACCAATAGTGATCAACTGATTTCTTCAAACAATCCTGTTTGTTTGTTCTTGCGGACATTGTTGCCATAAAACCATCTTCCGTTCATGGCTACATAAACTCCGGCAGGAAGTGATTGTGCAAAGGCAAGCGCACTGCCCAAATTGAACAAGCCGTCCGAGCTACCAAACTTTATTGGAATCATGGCACCGGTTAGCACTATTGTTTTCCCTTTTACTTTTTCTGCTAATAAAAGGGCTGTTTCTGTCATGGTATCGGTACCATGTGTAATTACTATTTGTTCTTCCTCACAGTTTAAACACTGACGAACAATTAGCTCGCGGTCCTCGTTAGTCATTTCAAGACTATCGATCATCATCAGGGTGCGAATTTCAACTGGTACTTTGCTGCGACCCATCTCCAGTAGGTCATGCATATGGGTGTCCTTGAAAAACAGTTGCCCGGTTATTTCGTTATACTCTTTATCGAATGTGCCACCTGTAATAAAAATGCGAACGACCATGTAAAAATTTATAGTGAAGATAGGGCAAGGCGCGGAGAGATCATTTGGTAACTTCGTGAAACAAAAAAATCCTTTCGTAGAAACGGACTGATCTCTAACGATTGCTTGCCATATGAAAATCTTACGCCGGAGCGAAAGCGAAAATTCAATTAATAAGAACTGACACAAAAATAGCCCTGGAGCTAAGGTTTGTCAAATCAACTAATGGGATTTGATCGCATGGCTAACAAAGGGGTAACCGGTCAAACCCCTTGTCCCACAAGAATTTTGACATAATCAATTTATGATGTCCAACCGCGGAGCAGACATATTATTTCAATTGATCAAGTCCCTTGAAAAAGCAGGGGGAAGTCTGGATACGCATCATGAGATGGTTTTGAACTATAAGTTTACCATGCTTTATTTCGAATCTGGCGATTTTGGACGCTGTATCGATCATCTTCAACCCATAATCAACAGTAACAGTTCGCTCCGTTATGATCTGTAGTGTTATGCACGGCTATTGCATTTGATTGCCCATTATGAACTAAGTAACGATATACTAATGGAATCGCTTACTAAATCGGTGTATCGATTCATGTCTCGTTTAAAAACGTTACAGCGGTAGAAGAAGCTATGTTAAACTTTCTGCGCCGTTCCATCAGACTTCGGTCACAAGAACTTGGTGCTGCATTCAGGGATTTATGGGATCAGATCAAACACTTGGGAAAAAATCGTTTTCAAACCAGAGCCTTCGTTTACCCGGACGTTATATTCTGGCTGGAAGCCAAACTCAGCGGAAAATCCATGAGTGAGGTGATTCATGAAAAATATCTGTCCAGTAAGCACCGCTAAATTATTCCACAACCCCACGTAGGGTTCTTTTTCCCTTTAACTTGCGCGCATGCAGGAATATCTTCAGGGGTTGAATGAAAAACAGCGGGAAGCCGTACTACACAAGGACGGTCCCATTATGATTGTGGCGGGTGCCGGAAGCGGTAAAACCAAAGTTTTAACAACACGTATTACACACCTCATGGCGGCACATCAGGTGGATGCCTTCAATATATTGGCGCTCACTTTTACCAATAAAGCGGCGCATGAAATGAAAGAACGTGTAGAACGAGTTTTGGGGAATGGTGAAGCGCGCAATCTGTATATCGGCACTTTTCACTCCGTATTTGCCCGTATCCTCCGATTTGAAGCAGATAAAATTGGATATCCCCGACACTTTACCATTTATGATACCGATGATGCTAAGAGCGTACTCAAAGCGGTTATCCATGATCTCCATCTTGACGATAAACAGTATAAACCCAATTTGGTTTATAACCGTATTTCATCAGCTAAAAACGCATTGATTGGACCGGAAGCATACAAAGCGGATTACGCCATTCAACAGGAGGATGTTCGGGCTAACCGTCCTGCCATTGGGCAGATCTATGATAACTATGTAAAACGCTGCTTCCGTAATGGTGCCATGGATTTTGACGACCTCCTACTTAAGTTTTATGAACTGCTCCGCACTATTCCTGAATGTTTATCCCGCTACCAGCATAAGTTTAAATACATCCTGATTGATGAGTACCAGGATACCAACCCGGCTCAATATGAGATAATAAAATTATTAGGGGCGCTTCATGAAAATGTATGCGTGGTGGGAGACGACGCGCAGAGCATCTATAGTTTTCGTGGTGCCACCATTCAAAATATTTTGCAGTTTCAAAAGAACTACGACAATGTAACCGTGGTAAAGCTGGAGCAGAATTATCGTTCTACGCGCAGCATTTTAGAGGTGGCCAATGAGGTAATCAGTCATAATAAAGGGCAGATCGAAAAAGTCCTGTTCACGGAAAATCCGGAAGGAGAGAAAATCAAAATCGTACGCACGCTCACCGATAACGATGAAGGAAAGTTTATTGCTGATTCCATTCAAGAACAAAAGCTTCGGCATCATTTTGCCAATAAGGAGTTTGCAATTTTGTATCGGACCAATGCGCAGAGCCGTGCTTTTGAGGAATCGCTTCGCCGCATGGCTATTCCTTATACCATTTACGGAGGTATCAGTTTCTATCAGCGTAAGGAAGTCAAGGATATGGTGGCCTATCTGCGTTTAATTGTAAATCCGCGCGATGAAGAAGCGCTCAAACGGATCATCAATTATCCTACCCGGGGTATAGGCAAAACCTCTCTCGACAAATTGCTATTACTCTCCAACGAAAAAGATTGCTCTACCTGGGCAATTCTATTACAAGCGCGGGAGTATGGATTTAGAGCCGGTACCTTAATGGTGCTTGAGAATTTTGTGACGATGGTCAAAAGTTTTGCCAGCATGCTAGAAAAAAGCAACGCCTATGATGTGGCGTTTTATGTGGGCAAGCAAACAGGCTTGGTAAAAGAATTGTTCAACGATAAAAGCACGGAGGGCATTCAACGCTATGAGAATATCCAGGAATTACTCAACTCTATTAAGGAGTGGACAGAAAGTCCGGATAATGAGGAGGGCGAACTCGTGGATAAAAGCTTAGGCGCTTATCTTCAGCAAATCACCTTGCTAACCGATGCAGATGAAAAGGATGTGGACGCCGATACGGTCAAATTAATGACCATACACGCGGCAAAGGGCCTTGAATTTTCCTGTGTGTTTGCGGCGGGTCTTGAGGAATTACTGTTCCCCAATGCCATGGCCATTAACACGCGCGAGGAACTAGAGGAGGAGCGCAGATTATTTTATGTGGTGATTACCCGTGCTAAGCAAAAACTTTGGATTACCTACGCCAACACACGTTATCGGTTTGGTCAATTGGTGCAAAACGAACCCAGTCGGTTTTTAGCGGAAATCCCTCCTGCTGCATTGGACAAAAGTTTTGCGGGAACAAAAACCATTTCCGGCAATCCATTGCGCGCAGGATGGGGTGGATACGGACCAGGATCGAGTCGTGAAAGCAAGCCTGAACGCACCACAGGCAATGGTTTATCTGAAAAACCTAGTTACCTGGCCCCTAAACCTACTGTCAATAAAACTGGTGAACACGTACCCACTCCAGGGTTTGCCCCTAGTGATATGTCCGAACTGGAAGCGGGTCAACGTGTGGAACACATGAAATTTGGCTATGGTGAGGTCATTAAAGTGGAGGGTTCTGCACATAATCCAATTGCCACGGTTCGTTTTGAAAATAATGGAGAAAAAAAAATAATGCTCAACTATGCTCGCCTTCGCATTGTAAGCCCTTAATCTGCTTTAACTGCTATGATCAGCAACTATAACCCAGTTTCCTTTGATTTTCCGAAGCAATAAGGTATAGTGACCGCTGGCATCTCCGATACTTCTTTTCAAATACCATTTCCCCACAACCTCGTAATAACGCAGAGATAATCTTTTCACTACCAGAATTGTAAAATGCAGTTTACCCATAGCGGCGGTATCCGGGTAACCACGTTTGTAGTTTGCCAGTGTATTATTCCAACCATAAGTGATGCCGGATTTTCCAATGAAACGCAGGGAGTCATTTTCCCAATAACCTTTCATAAATCCTTGCAGGTCTCCTTTGTTCCAGGCGGCTGTTTGGGTGTCGAGTAAAGCCAGGATTGCACGCACATTTTTGTCTTGGGCAAAAACAGCAGAAACCCACATGCCTGCAACAAATAGAAGTAGTGGAATACGCATCCCCTAAGGTAAGATGCTTGGGGCAGTTATTATCAATGATCGCAATCGTCGTGGTGCGCGTGGTTGTGCACCCGGCAGGAGCGATGATTTTGAATGTGCGCCCCTATGATAAGTAGTACAGCGGGAATCAGTAGCCAAAATTCAAGGGTCAGGAACACTTGTTTTAATGTCAATAATGCAATTCCTGCACTGAATAGCAACCAGGGTTGCAGACGGTGATGATGTTTTTTGTAACCATGGTACATCGCATAACTCCCAATACCAAATGCCAGCACGATCATTCCAATTTCAAACCTCAGATTATGAATAATGTTAATTCCAAACAGGGGTAAACTGGTCAGAAAAAGAGGCAGTAGGGCGCAATGCACAGCACAAGCAATGGAAGCGCCAATACCCCAAACATCCCAGTTAACGCGGGCTCTCATACAAGACAAATTTACAAAAAAGCAACAAAGTTGCAAAAATCTATTCAGTGACAGGTACAGCAAAAATGAGTTCGTACTTTTGCATCATAATTTTGTCTATGTCCAGAAAAGGTTGGCTATACACACTGTTTTTTGTTTGCCTCCCACTGGTTTTTTATGCCATGCTGGCTATTAATATTCCTGGGTTTTCCAAAGGAGGTTTTCCTCCCATAAGCTATATCCGCCCCTTTCGGTTTACCACGCAAAATGGAGAGCCTTTTACGCAGGAGGCTGTAAAAGGGAAAGTATTTGTGGCTACTTATTTTTTTACAACCTGTAAAGGGATATGCCCAAGGATGAACCACAACCTCAAGTCCGTGTATGATCAACTAAAGGATCAACCGGATTTTTTATTGTTGACGCACACCTGTGATCCGGAAACGGATTCGGTGCCACAACTAAAAAAGTATACAGACTCATTAGGGATCGATACGCACAAATGGATTTTTTTAACAGGACGGAAGGACAGCTTGTATAATATGGCACGACACAGTTACACCATTGATGACCCGGCTAATAACGTAAACTCCATCGAGGACGATTTTTTACATACACAGTTCTGGGCGCTGGTGGACGCCAATGGCGATGTAAGAAAAATCTACGATGGACTGGATGATCGCGAGGTAAAAGCATTGGTTAATGATGTTCGCAAATTATTGAAGGACGGCACTAATTCTAAATAATGGCGGATAGGAAACCAATAGAATCAACATCAACGGCACAGGATCCCTTGAAACAAAAGGGACTCAGTGTTACGGGTAGTCGCAGAAAGATTCTGCAATTATTTATGCAACAGAAAGGGGCGCTTTCCCACCGAGATATAGAAAAAAAAGCGGGCGCCGTTTTTGACCGGGTTACTATCTATCGCACGCTTCAAACTTTTTTAGATAAAGGGATCATTCATGCAATTCCCAGCGCGGGCAACGCTGTTCGGTATGCTTTATGTCAGGGCCAATGCGGTCCCGGCCATCACGATCATCAGCATATTCATTTTATCTGCAGCCGCTGTAAACACACTTTTTGTCTGGATCATAGTGTGACGCCTGATCTTCATTTACCAAAGGGCTATCAAGCACAGGATATTGATGTACTGGTGAAAGGAGTATGTCAACAATGTAGTACTACTTCAAAGTAACCCCTTTGATTAAATCACGAATTACCACCGAGGCAGCAATGGATCCAAATATAGCTGGCAGGTAGGAGATGGCCCCGTAAGCTGATTTTTTAAAATTGCGCCCATCTGTTAGCATCAGACTTTCCCGTATAGGATCCTCTGGAGAAAACACCACTTTTAGACCTTTGCGAATACCAAAACGAGTTTTCAGTTGTTTACGAATCTGCTGCGCAAACGGGTAGTTATGTGTTTGGGGTATATCCACTATACGTAGTTGAGTAGGGGCAAGTTTTGCACCGGCCCCCATGCTGCTTACCATGGGAATTCCACTTTCCATGGCCATTTTGATAAAAGTGAGTTTTGGTGTAATACTGTCAATTGCGTCAATGCTGTAATCAGGTTGATTAGCTAATTGTGCCAATACCATTTCCGGGTTTACAAAATCCTGCACTACATTAAGTTGCAACTCAGGGTTAATAGCCAATAAGCGCTCCTTCATGAGCAATGCCTTTGGTACTCCGTGGTTGGTTGCCAAAGCAGGTAATTGCCGCCACGCGCAATAAACTCCGCTGCATAGGAGCCTAAGCCCCCGAGTCCAACGATCATCACCTGACAGTTATTCAGGTGCAAAACAGCCTTTTCTCCTATGAGAAGCGTAGTACGGGATAGCCAGGATCGGCCCAGACTGCAAAGCAAGTGAATTGCGGCTAAGCAGAGAAATCAACATAGGTGGAAATAAATTTTCTCAATGAAATTTTTGGTAGCGGATAAAAAATCTATATTTGGTATCGAAATATTTCCTAACCCCTTAACATTCTAAATTTAGAAAAATGGCAACTAAGAAGAAAGCTAAAAAAGCTGCAAAAAAGCCTGCTAAAAAAGCCGCCAAGAAAAAGGCAGCTAAGAAAGCAGCAAAAAAGCCTGCTAAAAAGGCTGCAAAGAAAAAACCCGCTAAGAAAAAGGCTGCAAAGAAAAAATCCGCTAAGAAAAAGTCTGCGCGTAAGCCTAATGCGGCTTTCATGAAGGCTATGACTCCTAGTGCGGCACTTGCTGCTGTAGTAGGTCCTAAAGCTCTTGCTCGTACAGAAGCTGTTAAGAAAATTTGGGGCTACATCATGTCTAACAAACTTCAAGACAGCAAAAACAGACGTATGGTTAACGCGGATGCTAATCTGAAAGCTGTATTCGGTGGTAAAGACCAGGTGTCTATGTTTGAAATTGCCAAGTATCTCGGTAAGAACCTGAGCTAAGCTATTCAACACAATTTTGAGAAAGCCATTCAGCAGTGAGTGGCTTTTTCATTGGGGCACAAATCAATGCAAAACGCTTACAATGCCCGTATGGATAAAATGAGGTTTATACTTTATTTTGGTAGTTTGTTTTTTTTGACGAACGGCTTTGCAATTTCAAGCCGGGCTCAATACAAGAACAGCGAAGTACTAACCGCAATTTTATCGCAAGCAAGCGTTGGCCCGGCACAACAGGTGTTGAAAGATCCTGAGACTTATCGCTTGCAGATTATCTACACGCAGATCGATAGAAATAAGAAAGGAAAGCCAACATTTACACATCACGCTTACTTAGTTAACCCCAACAACTATTTCAACCCGGCTTCTATGGTTAAAATGCCATTAGCTTTTTTAGCGATGGAAAAATTACATCAATTCAGTAATCCGGGTAAGAACAAACCCCGTGTACCCGGGTTGAATCGGGATACGCATGTAGCATTCGACAGCAGTTATCCGCGTCAGACAGCCATGCGTAAAGAGGCTTCAGCGCCTGCAGAAATCCCTACTATTGGACATCTGATCAAACGTGCTTTATTAATTAGCGAAAACGACCCTTATAATCGACTCTATCAATTTGTAGGGCAGGGACCAGCCAATAAGCTGCTACAAGCAAAAGGATATTCTTCAGTTAGGATTACCCGTCAATTCATGGGGTTTACGGACCTGGAAAATAGACATACCAATGCGGTAAGATTCTATAATGCTAAAGGGCAGGAAATTTACTCGCAAGAACCCGGTTTTAACCGGGATAGTTTTTCATTTCCTTCCCCCATTCTAATTGGAGAAGCACATATCAACAGAAAGGAAGAACTGGTGCAAGGCCCATTCGACTTTACTCGCCATAATTCAATTTCACTGGCCGATATGCAAAAAATGTTGCAAGCTGTGGTATTCCCCACTTCGGTACCCAAACAAAATAGATTCTATCTTTCGGAATCGGATCGTTTATTCCTTTTACAATTCTTATCACAGTATCCGTCAGAAACTAACTACCCTAAATATGATACCGCTGTATTTTTCGATAGCTATGTGAAATTCTTTTTTCAGGACTCCGGCCATCGTATGCCAACGGGAGTGCGTGTATTTAATAAAGTGGGTTGGGCGTATGGTTTTTTAACGGATGTCTCTTATGTGGTAGATACCATCAACCGGGTGGATTATTTCTTATCAGCCACACTTTATGTAAATAGCGATGGGGTGGTGAACGATTCCAAGTATGATGAAGAAACCGTGGGTTTCCCCTTTTTGAGAGAGCTTGGCAGGCTGGTTTACAACTACGAATTAACCCGTCATAGAGCCTTTAAGCCCGTATTAAATATACAGGGAATCCAATACGAAAAGAGAAATCCGACAGATAATCGCCCCGCCATAAGAGAGGCAGATAATTAGCGCATATGATTGCTCAGCTACTCATCCAGAAAAAAGGGAAATGGGCCAACTATACCGGAACCATTATCCCATTCAAGTATTCGCTGGTGAAGACTTAAGGAGCCAATCGTTCAACCTTCCAACTTCCGTCTTCTTCTTTTGAATAACTGATACGATCGTGCATGCGACCGGGTCTTCCTTGCCAAAACTCGATTCGTGAGGGATTTACGCAATATCCTCCCCAGTGTGAAGGACGGGGTATAGTTGTTTGACCTTGATATTTTTTTTCCAATTGCTCATACTGCGTTTCCAACCACTCCTTATTCGCCACCACCTGGCTTTGCGGTGAGGCCCAGGCACCTAATTGACTTCCAATAGGGCGGCTGTGAAAATAAGAGTCACTTTCGGCAGCATCAATGAGCTGGGCTGTTCCAATGATCCTGACCTGCCTTTCAAGTTCTTTCCAAAAAAATAGCAACGAACAAGCAGGGTTTGTATGCAATTGTTGCCCCTTGGCGCTTTGGTAGTTGGTGAAAAATACAAATCCGTTTTTGTCATAACCTTTGAGTAACATAATTCTGGACTCAGGTACATTTCCATTGATTGTGGAGAGTGTCATGGCATTTACCTCATCAACGTTGGCACGGATAGCTTGCTCCCACCATTGAGTAAACTGATCAAAGGGATCTTTGGCCACCTCTGTTTCATGAAGGCTGTTCAATGCATAATCCCTGCGTAAATCTGCGATGGGAGACATTGTTATAATCTTAGCAAACGTAAAGGTACGCAAGCCTATTGACATCTTTCCCAAATCAAAAGGATACTGCAGGTCAGCACTCTTTTAGACAAAATGCTAGCTGGTAAAGGATAACGTATTTTTGCAGGATGAAGCGATACGTCCTTTTTATTCCCCTTCTTTTTCTATGCAAAGTTTCATTATCGCAACCCAAATATGAATTTCGTGGTGTTTGGATTGCCAGTGTGGCTAACATTGATTGGCCAAAATCCGGTATGACCGATCCGGCTGCGCAACGTGCGGATTTTATTCGAATATTGGATCAACATCAGCGTAATCGAATGAATGCAATGATTGTTCAGATCAGACCAGCAGCGGATGCGTTTTATCCGTCTTCTTTTGAACCATGGAGCGAGTGGCTAACGGGGCAACAAGGTAAAGCACCAGTACCTTACTGGGATCCACTGGCCTTTATGATTGAGGAAACGCACAAACGCGGAATGGAATTTCATGCCTGGTTAAATCCTTACCGTGCCGTACAAACTATTGGAAAGTCTTCTATTGCAGATAATCATATTACGCGTAAGAAACCGGAGTGGTTTTTAGTGTATGGAGATAAAAAATATTTTGATCCGGGTAACAAAGAAGCACAACTTTTTGTAGTGAATGTGGTCCGTGATATAGTTAGTCGTTATCCGGTGGACGCTATTCATATGGATGATTATTTCTATCCTTATCGAATTGTCGACAAGGAATTTCCAGATGCCAGCTCTTATGCAAAGTCGGGCTCTGGCTTGAGCAAAGAAGATTGGCGCCGGAGCAATGTGGATTCAATTATTGTAGCTATCAGCAAGGCAATCAAGAAAGAAAAACCGCTGGTTCGCTTTGGTATTTCACCATTCAGCGTATGGCGAAATAACGATAAAGATCCAAGAGGAAGCGATAGCCGCGCCGTACAAACGAATTATGATGACCTCTATGCCGATATTTTACTCTGGTTAGAAAAAGGATGGATAGATTATGTTACCCCACAACTTTATTTGGAAATCGGACACGATAAGATTGCCTATGAAAAACTATTAAACTGGTGGAGTAAAAATAAATATGGTAAACATGTTTATATCGGGCATGGGATATATCGCACGGACGAAAAGAACGCAACAAAATGGAAAAATCCGGCTGAATTACCCAACCAACTAAAACTGCTCAGAGCTAATGCCGGTGTGCACGGCAGCATTTATTTCAGCAGCAAGTCGTTTGATCGCAATCCCAATGGCTGGAATGACAGCTTACAACAAAATTATTACCGCTATCCGGCATTGCTTCCGCCAATGGAATGGATTAGTACCAATAAACCGGCGCCCCCTGTTATTGACAAATTTAATAGTAATGGTGCCGCTATTGTTTTCAAGATTGGTTCAGCTGAAAAAAGTCAAGTCCCTGTAAAGCACTATGTGCTGTATCGTTTTCCGGCGGGGCGTTCACCCGGAGCCTTATTTGAACAACCTTCCCATATCTACGCTATAATGGTTAAGCCGGAAGGATTTGAACAAACTGTACCACACAAGGAAAATGGGGTAGCGTATCAATACTATGTCAGTTCGGTGGGAACTAATAACATGGAAAGCGACCCCATCTTCGTAACAACCATCGTTAAAGAGTAGTAAATCAAGCAGTATGGCTATGCATCAACGATTTCAACAAAAACTGCTGCAACGATTATCTCCGCAGCAGATTCAACTGATGAAGTTGTTGCAAGTGCCTACCGCTTCTCTTGAAACACGGATCAAAGAAGAGTTAGAAGAAAACCCTGCATTAGAGTTAGAACCCGAACGTTTTGAAGAAAAAGAAAATGCTGAAGAGGATTTTGATCCTACTGATGAAACCAAGGATGAGGCTGGGGCTGATTCGTTCGAAGAAGATCAGGCAAACGATTACATTCAGGATGACGATGATGAGGCAGATTATAAATTGCGGGATACTAATTATCCGGAATTTTCGGAGGAACGCCAACATCCCATTCGTTCAGGTACCAGCTTCTATGATCTATTAACCGATCAATTACAATTACTAAGTCTGGATACAACACAACAAACCATTGCGGAACAGTTAGTGGGCAGTATTGATGAGGATGGTTATTTACGCCGGGACACTTCAGCCCTAGTAGATGATCTGGCGTTCAAACAAAATGTGATTGTTACCGAACCCGATGTGGAATCGGTCATTGGACTAATTCAACAATTTGATCCACCCGGAGTGGCTGCACGTAATTTACAAGAATGTTTACTCCTCCAGCTCAAACGAAAAGAGCACCCGGATCCGCTCGATGCCATTGCCATCAATATTCTTACTCATTATTTTGATGAGTTCTCTCGAAAGCATTACGATAAAATTCAAAAAGCCATTGCTGTAACGGAGAGTGAGATGCGTGGGGTGATCCAATTGGTTACAAAACTCAATCCCAAGCCAGGTGGTGAATCTCCGGATGATAAGCAAGAGCTTAACTACGTAGTGCCTGATTTTTTTATTTATAACAACGGGGGCAAGCTGGAATTAACGCTTAACAGGCGAAATGCTCCCGAGTTACGAATCAGTGTGGGGTATAAGGATATGCTGCGTGATTATGAGAAAGGGGCTAAAAAAGATAAACGACAAAAAGAAGCAGCCCTGTTTATCAAACAAAAAATTGAAGCGGCAAAATGGTTTATCGATGCTATTAAACAACGTCAGCAAACCTTATTGCTCACTATGCAAGCGATAGTAGAGCTGCAGCGGGATTTTTTGATAAGCGGCGATGAATCAGATTTACACCCTATGATCCTAAAAGATGTAGCAGTGGCTATTGGATTAGACATTTCAACCGTAAGCCGCGTAGCTAATAGTAAATATGTTCAAACCGAGTTTGGAACTTATCGACTTAAGTTTTTCTTTAACGAGGCGCTTACCACAGATACCGGCGAAGAGGTTTCAACACGGGAGGTAAAAAGAATTTTAAGTGATCTGGTTGCGGGAGAGGATAAAAAAAATCCTGTCAGTGACGAAAGATTAACTGAGCTATTACATGAAAAAGGGTATGAGATAGCCAGAAGAACCGTGGCTAAATACCGCGAGCAATTATTGATTCCCGTTGCTCGACTTCGACGGGAGTTGTGAACTTTTACTCTGCCCTGTTTTATCCAATCCATTTTTTTTTATAGCTCCTGTAATGAGTCGGCGCCAGGTTTCCGGAACCTCTGAATAACCTGTTTTACTCAGGGCCAAAAGCCAGAAACGATAATCAGGATTGCCAGCCAAGGCGGAGTAAAATTTTTTCCGTTCTACCAGTTTACAAAAATCAACGAAAGAAGCGGTGTCGGAGCTGTACTTTTTATAACTACTCCGAATACCTTTTGTTTTCAGCAAATCGTTTTTCCCTTTGATCCCAAAAAAATTATGCAATAATCGACTGTTACGACTGGTACCGTTGCCTGACTCAATGACGGCTACACCTAAAATAACAGCGCTGGGTATTTTATACACTGCGGCAAGAGAATCAACAAGGGCTTGGTATTTTTCGAGAAAGCTTGGTTGTTGAGCACTCAAACTGAATTGAAAAAAAAGAAGGTAAAAAATCGGTACAAGTCCGTATTGAGCAACCGAAGCGAATGTTTTCATTACTTTTTAGTCTGTGCGCTGACAAAAATATACGAAAATTGATCAGGAGTTTTTATTCTTTTGGAACTAAGGAATGTTGATCCAGCAGTTAAATTAATGTACTTTGCACGGTATACTTATGCCTAATCAACCGGTCACAACATATCGGACAAATTCAAAAATCTGGAAAGCATTGGCTTCACTGTTATCGTATTTATTTCATCCGATATTTGTGCCTGTTTATTTCATACTTTTTTTACTCTATGTGCATCCGTTACATTTTTTAGGATACACTTCGCAGGAACGATTGCTGATCTTATTGCAGGCCATCTCCATGTTTAGTTTTTTCCCCTTGGTAACCGTTGGATTACTCAAAGCGCTGGGATTTATTTCCTCTATACAGTTGCGCGAGCAAAAAGATCGGATTATTCCCCTGGTAGCCTCGGGCATATGGTATTTCTGGATTTGGTATGTGTGGAAAAACATGCCGGAGCATCCAGTGGTATCTGTTCAATATGCATTGGGTATTTGGCTTTCCTCCATTGCGGCTCTATTGCTCAACACCCGATTCAAGATCAGTTTGCATGCGCTTGCCTTGGGCGTTACCCTTTGTTTACTGTTACAAATGGCGGTGCTTGAAAACTTATATTACGGCATGTGGATCTCTGTTGCGCTGCTGATTACCGGGATGGTTTCCTCCGCTCGTTTATATCTTGATTCTCATCGTCCGGGAGAAGTTTATGGGGGGCTTTTTGTGGGCGCCTTATCCGTTTTTATAGCAGGGTATTTTGTATAAAACACTATAAAACAACAAGTTATTTTTATTTTTTTGCAGAAAAGCCACTAAAAAATTGTTCCAAAATAATTAGTTTTTATTTGCTAAAAGTATTAGTTTTGTATTCTAAACCAATAAAACATGTCTTCAAATAATGACAAGCTGAAAGCCCTGAAGCTGACCATGGACAAGATCGATAAAGATTATGGAAAGGGTAGCGTGATGATGATGAACGAAAAAGCGGAAGTGCAACAAGAGGTGGTGTCAACAGGATCGATTGCTTTAGATACAGCGCTTGGAATAGGCGGTCTTCCCAAAGGAAGAATAGTAGAAATATACGGGCCGGAGTCATCTGGTAAAACAACCATCGCCATTCATGTAATAGCAGAGGCGCAGAAAAAAGGGGGCATGTGTGCTATTATTGATGCAGAGCATGCCTTTGACAGCAGCTATGCGCAAAAATTAGGAGTGAACGTAGAAAGCCTCTTGATTTCTCAACCTGATTATGGTGAGCAGGCGCTTGAAATTGCCGACCGCTTGATTTTATCAGGAGCATTGGATGTGGTGGTAATTGACTCGGTGGCTGCACTGGTTCCCAAGAGTGAGTTAGAGGGTGAAATGGGAGATAGTAAAATGGGCTTGCATGCTCGCTTAATGAGCCAAGCTTTGAGAAAGCTTACGGCTACCATTGCAAAAACAAATACCATTTGCATTTTCATCAACCAATTACGTGAAAAGATCGGAGTGATGTTTGGTAATCCTGAAACAACAACAGGTGGTAATGCCTTGAAGTTTTATGCTTCCGTTCGTTTGGATATTCGCAGAATTCAACAGATAAAAGATGGTGACGAGGCCATCGGTAACCACGTTAAAGTAAAAGTGGTAAAAAATAAAGTGGCACCTCCATTCCGTGCGGCTGAATTTGATATCATATTTGGCGAGGGTATTTCTAAAGCCGGGGAGATCATTGATATGGGGACCGATCTGGGCATTATTAATAAAAGCGGAAGTTGGTATAGCTATAATGACGACAAACTGGGTCAGGGCCGTGAGTCCGTAAAGCAACTGATGCTGGATAATCCAGAAATGGCTGCCGAAATAGAAGCTAAGATTCGCGAAAAAATAAAAGAGGCACAAAACACATAAGCTTATCCATTAATAATCAATGGATTATTTAAGACCTGCTCCGGAAAGGACAGGTCTTTTTGCTTTTTGAGAATTCAAAAAAGCAAATTCAAAGTATAAACATTGAATATTTGCATTCATTTAATTATTTATCGATGACAGAAAAAACCGCAAATAAAAAAGGTTGGGTTAAAAAGGCGCTTATTGCTCTTCTATCTATTTTTCTTTTGGGAGTAGTGTCTTTCTGGTATATCTTAAATGAAAATTTTAAGGACACGGCTTTAACGGAATCAACTTTTACGGTTAATGCTCAAGAGTTGATCAACGCTTTTCAAACTAATGATAGTCTGGCTAATGCTACCTATCAGGAACAGTTGATCACAGTGCATGGAAGGATTACGGAGACGGAAGCAGCAGACACCACTGTCAATATAAAGTTTGTTGATCCGATTACGGATTCGTACCTGATTTTTGCCTTCCAGGCTCAACATATCTCAGATGCCAAAATCTTAGAAGCAGGAGACAGTGTTGCCATCAAGGGTTCTTGCAGCGGAAATATCTATAGTCAGCTTAGAAAAGCAAATATGATTAGTTTCAAACGTGCTGTGTTGGTTGAAAAATTTAGAAACTTTAAACAATAAATATGAAAAAAACAGTTCTGGTACTTTCGTTGATTGTTTTTACCAACGTTTTATTTGCTCAAACAAAAAAAACAACTTCAGCAACGGTTGCCTTTGATGCTACCACAGCACTTGATGCATTACCAAAAGCAGAGAACAAAACAGTAATTGCTGAAATCGATACTCAAACAGGTCAGATAGGTTTCGAAGCCGCTGTTAAGAATTTTACTTTCCCCAAGCCTACCATCCAGGAACACTTTAACGAAGAAAGATGGTTGAATTCTAACAAGTATCCGGCTTTTACTTTTATGGGCAAAATCAGTGAGGTAACTAAATATAATTTTTCTAACAACGGTATTTATAACGTTACGGTAACAGGTCAGTTAACCATCAAGGACAAAACAAACAATATAACAACATCAGCCACTATCGAAGTAAAGAATGGTACTTTAGTAGCTGCTGCTACTTTCACCATTGTATTGGCTGATTATGGTGTACAGGTGGGTAATAGCGGTAAGATTGCTGGCGAACCTAAGATCACTGTATCTGCGGAGTTGAAGTAATTATTAAGTTTAGTAATAACCAAAGGGCTGTCCTAATTTTGCAGGGCAGCCCTTTTTTCTATGGCCTTTAATCTTCAATCTCCTTTTACGCCGGCAGGTGACCAGCCCGAGGCAATTCGGCAACTGACAGAGGGGATATTGACAGGAGAAAAATTTCAGACCTTATTGGGGGTTACCGGAAGTGGTAAAACATTTACCATGGCCAATGTTATTCAACAGGTTCAAAAACCTACACTGGTGTTGACGCATAATAAAACATTGGTGGCACAGTTATATGGCGAATTCAGACAGTTCTTTCCTGAAAATGCAGTGGAGTATTTTGTTTCTTACTATGACTATTATCAACCGGAGGCCTATATGCCGGTCAGCGACACGTACATTGAAAAAGATCTTTCCATTAATGAGGAATTAGACAAGCTTCGTTTGAGAGCTACGTCTAGTTTATTAAGTGGACGTCGTGATATTATTGTGGTTGCTTCTGTGAGTTGCATCTATGCTATGGGGAATCCGGTTGATTATATGAATGGGATTATTCGGTTGGAAAAAGGACAGGTGCTTTCCCGACAAGCTTTTTTACATGCATTGGTAAATTCGTTATATAACCGCACTACACTGGAATTTGAGCGGGGTACGTTTCGGGTAAAGGGAGATACGGTTGATATCAATATCCCCTATTTGGATGTAGCGTACCGCATTCATTTTTTTGGGGACCAAATTGAATTGCTGGAAACCATCGAAGTGCTTTCGGGAAAAAGAATAAACACCATAGAGCATGTGGCAATTTTCCCTGCCAACCTATATGTGGCTCCAAAAGATGTATTGCAACAGGTGATCCATGAGATTCAGGATGAAGCGCTGGCACAAGAGAATTATTTTAAATCGCAAGGCAAGCTAATTGAAGCACAGCGATTAAAAGAGCGTGTGAATTACGATTTAGAAATGATTCGAGAGTTGGGCTATTGTAGCGGAATTGAAAATTATTCTCGATTTTTTGATCGTCGTAAACCAGGCACTCGTCCTTTTTGTTTACTGGATTATTTTCCTGCTGATTTTTTAATGGTGATCGATGAAAGTCATCAAACCATTCCACAAGTGAGTGGTATGTATGGGGGTGATCGTAGTCGTAAATTGACATTGGTGGATTATGGGTTTCGATTACCTTCTGCATTAGATAACAGGCCACTGAATTTTCATGAGTTTGAATCGCTTCAACAACAAGTAGTATTTGTTTCTGCAACCCCTGGCAATTACGAATTAGAAAAGTGTGAAGGAGTGTTAATAGAACAAGTAGTTCGGCCTACTGGCTTATTAGATCCTCCCATTGAGATACGCCCGAGTAAAAATCAAATTGACGATCTATTAGATGCCATTGATAAACGTGTAAAGCAAGGAGATCGCGTATTGGTAACTACCTTGACTAAACGTATGGCGGAGGAAATGAATAAGTACTTGCATCGGATTGACATTCGTTCTAAATTTATTCATAGCGATGTGGATACGCTGGAACGCATAGAGATATTACGTGCTTTGCGATTAGGTAAAATCAATGTATTGGTGGGGGTTAACTTATTGCGTGAAGGTTTGGATATTCCTGAAGTTTCATTAGTGGCAATATTGGATGCAGATAAGGAAGGATTTTTACGCAATGAGAAATCGCTGACCCAAACTGCCGGACGCGCTGCTCGTAATGTAAATGGGTTGGTTATTTTTTACGCGGATAAGATTACGGAAAGCATACAACGCACCATCGATGAATCTACCCGTCGTCGACAAAAACAATTGACCTATAATCAAGCCCACGGTATAACACCTGCTACTATTCAAAAATCTACCCGGGAAATTTTTGCTCAAACATCTGTATTGGATATTTTGAATGACGGAGATGATGCTAATGCTATGGAGGCCCATAGTTTGAAGCAACTTACTACTATTTTGGACGAACAAGTGGAGTATATTTTTAAATCAGATCTGGAGAAGGCCATAAAAAAAGTCAAGAGGGAAATGGCTAAAGCAGCCCAGCGACAAGATTATATGGAGGCGGCTTGCCTTCGAGACGAAGTGTTTCGATTGGAGGCTTGTTTGAAAGAGCATAATAGGGGTTAGTCTTAGTTCCTCTCCCGAATAGTTATCTTAGCAGCATGGAGAAAAAGGTGTTTTTATTGGATGCGTTTGCTTTGGTCTTTAGAGCTTATTATGCATTGATACGGAGTCCACGACTTACTACTACAGGGAAAAACACCAATGCACAATTTGGATTCACTAATGCATTATTGGAATTAATCAATAAGCAAAAGCCATCCTATATGGCTGTTTGTTTTGACACGGCTGCTCCCACGGAAAGGCATACTGATTATGCTGATTATAAAGCTAACCGTCAAGAAACCCCTGAGGATATATTAGCTGCAGTACCAGATATCAAAGAAATTATACGGGCTTTTAATATCCCTATTATTGAATGCGATGGATACGAAGCGGATGATGTAATTGGAACACTGAGTAAGCAGGCGGAACAAGCCGGATATACGGTATATATGGTTACTCCGGATAAGGACTATGGCCAACTGGTTTCTGAACAAATCAAAATATATAAGCCTGCTTATGGAGGTAACGATGCTGAAATCTTGGGTCCTGCAGAGGTTTGTGCTAAATGGAATATAAAAGACGCGAGTCAGGTTATTGATATGTTGGGAATGATGGGGGATGCGGTAGATAATATTCCGGGTATTCCCGGGGTTGGCGAAAAAACAGCGGCAAAGTTTTTGCAAGAATATGGTTCGCTGGAGAATACGTTGATTAATGCGGATCAGATCAAAGGCGCAATGGGTGAGAAAGTCCGAAAAGGGAAAGACCTGGCCCTGCTCTCAAAAAAGTTGGCCACCATTATTACAAGCGTTCCTGTTGAATTTCATGAGGAAGACTTTAGGCTCAAAGATTGGAATAAGGATCAATTAAAAAATATTTTTTCTGCACTTGAGTTCAGAACATTAGGCAAGCGATTATTAGGGGAGGATTTTGTTCCGTCTCCGCATCCTCGCTCAGTGGTCGAAAAAGAAATGCCACAGGGTGTTCAAACTGATTTGTTTGGAAATATCATTGGAGGAAACCCCCAGCCGACTGCGCTTACTGAAGAAGTAAATGCTGAGGAAAGTGCCATCTCCTCTTTTGAGGATGACGCAGACTTACCGCAGGGGCCTGCTGATAAAAACATTCATAACACCCCTCACCATTATGAAGTGGTGGTGGGGGAGTCTGCTATTAAAAAACTGGTTCAGGATTTATCAGCACACACTGAAATCTGTTTTGATACGGAAACTACCGGAATAGATGCTAACCTGGCTGAGCTTGTGGGCTTAAGTTTTGCAGTTAAGCCGGGGGAAGCCTGGTATGTCCCTTGTCCTGCTGATCGAGACGCGGTCAAAAAATTACTCTCTTATTTTAATTTATTGTTTACTAATACTACTAAGTGCTGGATCGGACAGAATTGTAAGTATGATTTACTCATCTTAAAGTGGTATGGTGTTGAACTAGCCGGGTCTCTATTTGATACGATGCTGGCGCATTATGTAATTGAACCGGAGGGGAAGCGTAGTATGGATATTCTTAGTGAGAAATATTTGGGCTATGTACCGGTTTCTATTGAGGAGTTGATTGGAAAAAAGGGAAAAGGCCAGCGAACCATGCGCGAGGTTGCTATTGATGAAATTAAGGAATATGCCGGTGAGGATGCTGACATTACATTGCAATTAAAAGAGAAATTTGTTCCACTTTTAAAAAAAAAGGGAGTAGTGGGTGTTTTTGATCAGGTAGAATCTCCATTAGTAAAAATATTAACAGCTATGGAGTTTGAGGGAGTTAATGTTGACGTGAACTTCTTAAAAGATTATTCAGTTGAATTAGAAAAAGAAGCTGATCGTGCAGAAAAAAATGTGTACGAAAAAGCCGGTGTCCGATTTAACCTGGCTTCCCCTAAACAATTAGGAGAGGTGTTCTTTGATAAATTACAATTGGATCCTTCTGCTAAAAAAACAAAAACAGGACAATATCAAACAGGCGAGGATGTATTACTAAAGTTAGCGGCCAAGGGTCACGAGATTGTGGCTGATATTTTAACGTATCGTCAGCTTGCTAAATTAAAATCTACCTATGTCGATGCATTACCGGAGTTAATTAATCCTAAAACAGGACGTGTACATACTACGTACGGACAAGCGGTTGCTGTAACAGGTAGATTGGCTAGTAATAATCCTAATCTTCAGAATATACCGGTACGTACTGAGCGCGGTAGGGAAATTAGAAAAGCTTTTATTCCCCGGGACAATAATCATATTTTACTTTCTGCTGATTACTCACAGATTGAATTACGTATTGTAGCGGCTATTAGTGGTGATACTAATATGTGCGCCGCTTTTAAGGAAGGAAAAGATATTCATACGGCAACAGCTGCACGTGTCTATAATGTCCCTGAATCGGATGTAACCAAGGAGATGCGTTACAAGGCCAAGAGTGTAAACTTTGGAATTATTTATGGTCAGGGGGCTTTTGGTTTGGCTGATAATTTAGGGATATCGCGCACAGAGGCTAAAGAGATTATTGCCAATTACAAGCGAGAGTTTCCTGGTATTCAGGAGTACATGGATAATACCATTCGATTTGCTAAAGACAAAGGATATGTAGAAACGCTGTTAGGACGAAAGCGTTGGTTACGCGATATTAATTCTTCCAATTTCACCGTGCGTGGATTTGCCGAACGTAATGCTATTAATTCCCCTATACAAGGTACTGCTGCAGACATGATCAAGTTAGCTATGCAAAAAGTTTATCATGCTATTCAAGCGGCGGGTCTTAAAAGTAAAATGATCTTGCAAGTGCATGACGAATTGATTTTTGATACGTTACGTAGTGAAGCCGCCGTATTAAAGCCGTTAATTATTTCTTCTATGCAAGAGGCATTAAAACTTCCCAATGAAGTTCCTGTAATTGCAGAATGTGGTCAGGGAGAAAATTGGCTTGAAGCGCACTAATAGTTGCGCTTAATTGCCGCCACCTCGCCAGTTAGCACCACCACCGCCTCCACCTGCTCCAGCGGGACGTGCCGGACGCATGGCAGGTAGTATTTGGTCTTTCCAAATTGTAAATTGTTCCGCGGAAAGCACGGCTTTTAGAATCTCTTCCTGTGCACTATTCCATTTTTGCATTTCCTCTCGGAACGCTTCCCTGTCCATATTTCCTCCTCCGTTCATCATCATATCTCTTACTTCCTGCATGCGGGCATCCTGCTTTCTGTAAAGCACCGTTAATGCCGTATCGATCATGGTTAACTTAGCCGCTTCTAATTTGAAAGCGCTATCTAATTTTTGATGAATTACAGCGGCACGCTCAGCAGGCGTACGACGTTGGAAACCGCCACCGCCTCCCGGAGGTTGGGCAAATGAAAGGGCATTGCAGCTAATCAGGATGGTAAGTAGGGCTATCTTTTTCATACTATTATTTTAAAAATGTTTGACGAAGTTGCGAAAATTTACTTTCGCTTGACAGCTGCTAAAGGTAAGTATTTGGCTGTAGTCAAGTATCTTTGCACCCTTATCATTTTATAAAAAAATGGATTATAATCAGTTAGTTGCCGTTAGTGGTTTGCCAGGCTTATTTGAGCTGGTAAGTAGTAAAGCTGATGGAGGTATTGTACGTTCGCTGGAAGATGGTAGTACCCGGTTTGTTTCTACACGCATTCATCAGTTTTCTCATTTGGAGAGTATTGAAATATATACCATTCGGGAGAATGTAAATCTGTTAGACGTATTCAAGGCCATGGAAAAAGCAACCCAGGACTTGCCTGCCGAAAAAGATGCCGCCGCCGTAAAAAGTTATTTTAAGCAAGTATTTCCTGATATGGATTTCGAGCGAGTATATGATAGCGATCGTCGTAAAATGGTGAAATGGTTTACGCAATTAAAAAGCGCTAACATTGAATTAAAGCTTTCCGAGCGAGCTGAGTAGATACTTTGGTTGCTATGTATACAGCGGATATACAAAAACTTCCCCGTTATTATTTGCCAGCTGATTTTGAGCTGACAGATTGGAATAGTCTGGCTCCTTTTTTTGAAGAATTGGACGGACGAACAATAGCGTCATTAGATAACCTGGAGCAATGGCTTCGTGATCTTAGTGAACTAGAGTCTGTTATCAGTGAAGATGCCTGTTGGCGTCAGATCCGAATGACCTGTGATACGGAGAATAAATCATTAGAGGAGAAATTCAATTTTTTTATGTTGGAAATTCAACCAAGGATCCAGCCATGGTCTGATCGATTGAATCGAAAACTAATTGATTGTCCTTTTACTTCCTCACTTAATACAACTACTTATTTTACCTTGTTACGAGGTATACGTAAGCAAATTGATCTTTTTCGAGAAGTTAATATCCCGGTGATTGCATCACTGAATGTGTTACAGCAACAATTTGCAGCGATTGCTGGTAAAATGGTGGTAACTGTAAAGGGAAAGGAATATACCTTACAGCAAGCGGCTTTATTTTTAGAAGATGAGGATCGTGCTGTACGCGAAGATGTTTATTTGAAAATAGCAGAGCGTCGGTATCAAGATCAGATAGCTTTACATGAATTGTTTGATCAATTACTTGAAAAAAGAAATCTAATTGCAGCACAAGCGGGATTTACAGATTATAGGGCTTATCGATTTATGGAGTTAGGTCGGTTTGATTATGATCATAAAACCTGTGAACAATTTCATGAAGCCGTTCGTGATCATGTAATGCCCTTAGTGAATCAATTGTACGAGCAGAAAAGAAAAAAACTAGGTGTTGACAAATTGCGTCCATGGGATTTGGAGGCTGAGCCCCTTGGTATAAAGCCATTGAGACCTTTTGCTAATGCATCCGAGTTAATGGAAAAAACAATTGCTTGTTTTATGGCGCTCAATCCTTTTTTTGCTGCTTGTTTGACTCGTATGCAGCAACTGGGACATCTGGATTTGGAAAGTCGAAAAGGAAAAGCACCCGGTGGATATAATTGTCCCCTTGCTGTGAGTGGAGCCCCTTTTATATTCATGAATGCGGCAGGCACCCTTGATGATGTTACTACTATGGTGCATGAGGGCGGTCATGCCATACATTCTTTCCTATGTCACTCGCTTCCACTCAATGGATTTAAAGAATACCCTACTGAAATTGCTGAGGTAGCCAGCATGACCATGGAGTTATTTAGCATGGATCATTGGGATCAATATTTTTCTGATTCAACAGCATTGCAAAGAGCAAAGGAGCAACAATTAGAACGCGTCATTACTGTTTTTCCATGGGTTGCTGCCATTGATAAATTTCAACATTGGATTTATACACATCCGGGACATACGCATGCGGAGAGAGAAGAGCAGTGGCTAAACATTGTTAACGAATTTACTTCGCCCTGTATAGATTTTTCAGGATTAGAAAAATATCGTCGTGTACTTTGGCAACGACAATTGCATTTATTTGAAGTTCCATTTTATTATATCGAGTATAGTATTGCACAATTAGGCGCTATTGGGTTATGGCAGCAATACAAGAAAAATCCAACGACCGCGCTTGATAATTATTTACGAGCACTTTCGTTGGGTGGTACAAGAACCTTGCCTCAATTATTTGAGGCTGCTGGACTGTCTTTTGATTTCTCTGGCGTTTGTATTAGTCAACTCATGCAGTTTGTTAAAGCTGAGTTGGATCAAATTACGGTTACTACTTCCTCATAAGGAATTCGAAAACGAGGCCACCAAATTCCCTCGGTAGTGCCTTTGCCTACTCCAACAATCATATTGATTTCTGCTCCGCAAGGTAGGTTTAATGCTTTTTTGACTCGCTTAGCATCAAAACCTTCCATAGGGCAGGAATCAAAATCAGCAGCGACAATGGATAGCATAAAGTTTTCAGCAGCCAATGCACAGGATTTATGAACAGTAATCCGCTGATCTGCTTTACCACTAAAACGCATGAAGGGTTTTTGTAGTCCAATAAAGAAACTAATACTTCTTCTGATCAGCGTTAAAAATCCAAAAGGATCATTGGCATATGCTAACGGCATTAGTTTGCCATAATAGTCTAGTCCTCTTTTTTGCAATTTGGTAGGCTCGCCTACAATACTTTGCTGAATCCTTTCTCGATTCCAACGTGCTCTTTTTTTCCAGAGATCCCCCCTTGTTACAAATACTACTAATGCTTGAGCTGTTCTTCCGGCGCCCTGCCCCAAGCAGTAGGTGCCAAAACGTTCTTTTTGCTCGGCAGATTTTATCCAGTAAAATTCCCAACATTGCATATTGCTGCTGTTCGGCGCCAGTATGGCATGTTGTAGTGCTTTTTCTATCACTGCATCCGGCACGGGAATATCCGCTGCAAAGCGGCGGTTGGAGCGGCGTCTATTAATTATGGTATCAAATTCTTTTTCTTGAAACATATTGCTGTTTATAGTTGAATAAAAAAAGCCGTCCGAATTCGGACGGCTTATAATTTATTGAATACCTGTATTACCAACCAGGATTTTGTTGTGCCTTAATAGTTGGGTTCACATCAATTTCAGTTTGAGGAATCGGGAATACACGTCTGAAATTAGCATAAGCAATAGTACGCGCAGCAGCCGGGTAATTTGCACCGCGGTTGATATCTAATTTAAGACGTTGCATATCCATATAACGATGTCCTTCGAATGCTAATTCTTTTCTACGCTCAGCCATGATATCATTGAAAAGTGTAGTTCCAGTGGAAGTAATTGCACTAGCACCACGTTGTGCTGTAATTGCATTTATATAGGTAAGAGCTTCAGTTTGATTGGAGGTAGCCTCAGCTACAATCAAATACATCTCGGAGAGACGTAATACTTTTGTATCTGAATGATCGCCAACAAAATTTGGGTATTTATTTACAAACACAGAAGGTAAACCACCGCGAACCCCTGTTGCATATAATTGACGACGAACATCAGCGACTTCAAAAGAAGCATAAAGATCATCTGCACAAAGCATATCACCATAATTACCAGCTTGACTGTAGATATATGACAAACCATCAAATGCATTATTAGCTACGGCATCTGCTGAAACCTCAAAAATCGTTTCTACTCTATCCGTACGGATAACAGGATTAGCCCAATAAGCACCATGACCCGCTGCTGTTATTAAAGTAAATCCACCGTTGTTGATTACATCTAATGCAGCAGTTCTAGCGTTTGTCTTATCATTTTGTGTTAAGAAAACCCTCGCTTGTAGCGCACGTGCCCCAAACTTGCTAAACTGTGAAGAGTTAGAGTAGGTGGTCATCAAATTGTATGCAGCGTTAAGGTCAGTGTGAATTTGATTGTATACCTCAGTAATTGTATTTCTACCTGGTTTCAAATCCGCGTTGTAAACTGTTATAATTGGTACCCCTAGGCCATTTGGATTGTCAGTGAAAGGTCTGGAAAAATATCTAACCAGGTTGAAATAGCAAAGCGCACGAATTGCACGGGCTTCACCTTTGATTTGGTTTACACTAGCCCCACTTACATTGGCATTGATGATATTATTAGTTCTCAAGATAATTGCATAGGCAGTGGACCACAGTCCAGAAACATTACCATCAGTTAGGTTGTAAGAGTAGTTATTGAACAGGGTGTAACGATTAGTGTTAAGCACTGATTGATAGGTGTTATCAGCCATCATATCACCAATCACCATTTGATCTCTTCCATACATAAACGTAGAACGAAGTCCGGCATAAGCACCACGTAAGGCAACTAATAAATCTGCTTCTGTTCTTAACGCTTGCTCCGGAGTCAGGTTTGCTGGAGGATTTAGCTCCAGGAAGCTTTTTTTACAGGAAGAAAAGGTGGTTATCACCATTACAACCAGTAGGATTTTTACAGTTATATTTTTCATAACAAATAGTTTCAAGTTTATTGTATTAGAGCGTTACGTTTAAGCCAAAAGTGACTGTTCTGGGTATAAATACGTTTAGGTTGGTTGTGGCAGATACTCCTTGCTCTGGGTCAAATGCAAGACGCTTGTCTTTCACCCATGTTACCAGGTTACTTCCGCGCACATATACACGTAATGCCCCAATTTTCAATTTGCTTAAATCTTGCTTTGATAGGTCGTATCCAATCTGGAAATCACGCAGACGTATATAATCTCCTTGAGCTAAGTTAAATGTGGATGCACTTTGGAAGTTTCTATTACCATTATAGATATAACGAGGGATATCAGTAATATCACCAGGTTTAGTCCAACGGTTCAGCTGACGAGCTACTTTGTTGTAAACAGCACCGTTTCCAGATCCTAAGTAGAAGCCCCTCCAGGTATCATATATCAAGTTACCAAAGTTGTAGTAAAGCTGAGCGCTTACAGAGAACCCTTTGTAGGTAATTGTATTACTGAAAGATCCAAAGAATTTAGGAAGCGCTTGGCCTACCAAAACGCGTGCTCCTGCACCTGGGTACGTATTAGTTTTTGTAGTAAGTGTAGTATCAGCATACCAAAGAGGATCTCCATTAGCTGGATCCACGCCGGCATATACCCGTTGGAAATAGGTAAGTCTTGCCTGTCCAACACGAATAATGTAACTGCCATTTCCGATATCTTTTCCGTCTGGCAAACTGGTAATTTTATTTCTGTTCGCAGCGTAGTTGAAATCAATTTCCCAGCGTAAATCTTTAGTCTGCACGGGGATTAAATTGACTTCAAACTCAATACCTCTATTTTCCATAGATCCGATATTACGTCTGGCAGAACCAAAGCCAGAGGTCAAAGAAAGGGGCACATTCAAAAGCAACCCTTCTGATTTACGTACATAGTAATCGAATGTGATGTTAACGCGACTCTTGAGGATTGAAAGATCGATACCCGCGTCAAAAGGTTTGTTCAACTCCCAAGTAAGATTCGGGTCACCCACATTGGTAGGAGCACTTCCCGGACTCTGGTTGTAGTTGAAGCCAAATCCATAAAGCGGTGGAGAATCGTAGTTGCCAATACCAGCGTTACCATTCACCCCAATTGAAGTACGCAATTTCAATTGATTGATGAACGTGAACTTCTCCATGAACTTCTCGCGCTCTAAGTTCCAAGTGGCACCTAGAGACCAGAAATTACCATAACGGTTGGTGGAACTAAAACGAGAAGATCCATCACGACGGAAACTACCAGAAATTACAAAACGATCTTGGAGGTTCAAGTTTCCGTTGATGAACTTGGAGTCAAAAGTGTAATCACTAATTGTAGCACTAGATAAAACAGGGCTAGCTCCAGATGTAGGATAAACAAGAGTGAGTGAAGGAGGGAATTGGTCAGCGCGTAATGAGCTAAAATAACCAGCTGATTTTTGGCTTTCTAATCCTCCCTGAACAAATAATGACAAATCACCATTGCTTGTTAAATCTTTTGTGTAGTCCAAGGTGTTGGTAAAGGTCCAGTTGAAATAACGTGTGTAGTAAGAAAATGCACGACCGTTAGTGGCCTGTCCGTCACCATGAATTGGGTTGTTATATTGATCTTCCTCAGCTGTGTTATAGTCAACACCGTAATTACTGCGGAATTTCAAGTTGTCAGAAAATTTATACTCCGCATTAGCGGCGCCGCGCAAACTAACCTCTCTCAAAAATCTTCTGTCGATTTCTGATAGGGCAATAGTGTTGTGCAAGCCACCAAGTGTGGAAGAGATTAAGTTATAAGAACCATCCTTATTATAAGGAGTGCGGGTTGGAAGAAGGAAGTAAGCACTAAGGATAGGGTTACCAAATGCACCACCAGCAAGTGGGGCACGCTGACTAACCACACCACCATTCATGTTCACGCCAATGGTTAATTTTTCCGTAGTCTTATTGCTAATTTTTACATTGAAAGAATTTCTTTTCAGTTTAGAATTGATTGATGTTCCTTCTTGAAAAAAGTTACCAGCCGAAATAAAGAAACTTGTTTTATCATTTCCGCCATCTAAGCTGATATTGTAAAGACGCTGACCAGCAACTCTGGTTACTGCATTATACCAGTTAAAGTCAACTCCATTTCCAAGACCTAAAGATGCAAGTGTTGAAGCGATAGCGGTAGGTGAAGCGCCTAAGTTAACTAAACCTTCTCTGGAAAGGTCCAAATATTCTTGTGCGTTTAATGGACGGTATAAGCTATTCTCATAGGCAATATCACTCTTACCAGCTTCCATATCCAAACGAACTCTTGTTTTACCACTTCGACCTTTTTTAGTAGTAACGATAATAACTCCGTTGGCGCCACGGCTTCCGTAGATTGAAGTAGCGGCTGCATCTTTTAGAACAGAAACCGATTCAATATCATTAGGGTTTAATGTACTCAAAATGTTAGCTGTGGTTTGCAAACGAGAGATATCACCCGTATTTAAGATGATACCGTCTACAATCCAAAGAGGTTGATTGCTTGCGCTGATGGAACTAAATCCACGAATCACAATTTCTTGTGTTGAGCCGGGTTGTCCGGATGAGGCAACTGATTGCAGCCCTGCTACCTTTCCTTGTAATGCTTTATCTACAGAGGTAAAAGGCGTGTTTTCAATCTCTGCAGCTTTCACTGTTGATACTGAACCAGTCAGTGTAGCTTTTTTTGTAGTTCCATACCCCACTACCACAACATCTTGTAAAGTAGAGATGGAAGCTTTTAATTGTACATTGATTTCAGTTTTGTTGCCAATCTGAACTTCTTGATTTGCGAAGTTCAAAGAGGAAAACACAAGTGTGGTGGTAGAACCGGGTACTGAAATGCTATAAATTCCGTCTGCATCAGTAATGGCACCCGCTTTGGCTCCTTTGATAACAACAGAAGCGTTAGGAACTGGGTTGCTGGTTTCGTCGGTTACACGTCCTTTGATTATTTTGTTCTGAGCGGACACCTGGAAACTCACCAATAATCCGCATAGGAATGCAATCAGGCACTTTCTCATTAGATTAGTTTTTTGAGAGACGAAAGGTAATTAAAATCTTGCATGTCAACGCATCCGAAACCCCGCCAAGCCATAATTTTGTTAAGTGGCCAGGTTTGTTTATTCTGTTGGTCCGGATGGCCTACTTTTGAGTAAAATTAGCTTATCACATGAAAATCAGCGTCTTTACAATTATTTTGGCCCTTTCAGCCAATTTTTTGTTCGCCCAAGGATACGTAAGCGATTCATTATCAACTGATAAGAAAGTTAAGGTGGGAAAACTGGAAAATGGACTAACCTACTACATTCGGTCTAATAAAAAACCTGAAAAAAAGGTGGAGCTCCGCCTGGTGGTCAATGTGGGGTCAATTGTGGAGGATAATGATCAACAAGGGCTGGCGCATATGGCGGAACATATGGCCTTCAATGGCACTAAGAACTTTAAGAAAAATGACATTGTTTCCTACCTGCAAAGTATTGGAGTTGAGTTTGGTGGAGATCTGAACGCCTACACCGGTTTTGACGAAACCGTATACATTCTTCCAATTCCAACGGATCAACCTGGCAATTTGGGCAAGGGTTTTCAAATCTTGGAGGATTGGGCCCATCAGGTTACTTATTTGGACGAGGATATCGACAGTGAGCGCGGCATCATATTAGAGGAGAGCCGTTTAGGAAAAAGTGCGGACGAACGCATGTTTAAAAAAGTATATCCTGAACTTTTCAAAGGATCCAAATATGCCAGTCGTTTACCCATTGGTGTGGATAGCATCATCAAAAATTTTCCGACCGATGCTATTCGTCGTTTCTATAGAGATTGGTACCGTCCAAATTTAATGGCTGTTGTGGTGGTAGGAGATATCGGTTCGGAGGAAGCACTACGCTATGTTCAAAAACATTTTTCAGGTCTTAAAAATCCTGCACAACCACGTGTGCGTGATTATGCGGGTGTACCTGCATACACTTCATCCAACGCAATGGTTGTATCAGATAAGGAGGCAACCGGTTTTGAATTCAGCGTCAATTTTCCTGCACGAGCCATTAAACCCTCAGCTACATTGGGAGAATATCGCGCTGACCTAATTCGTAATCTATATGTTTCCTTGCTAAACAATCGGTTTCGTGAGTTGACACAAAAAGCAGATCCTCCGTTTATTTTTGCAAGTGCAGGCTTTCAAAGCTATGCTCGCTTTCATGAATCTTTCAGCGTTACCGGCTCAACGGGTACACAGGATGTACAAAAGGGATTACAAGCTGCTATGACCGAAGTGGAGCGAGTAAAGAGATTTGGTTTCACCGCTGTTGAATTGGAACGGGCTAAGAAAAATATGCTGTCGGCGTATGAACGCCAGTGGAATAATCGGGATAAAACAGAGTCAGCCGTTTTTGCAGATGAGTACATCAGAAACTTTACGGAGCAGGAACCCATTCCCGGCATCGATGCAGAATTTACCTATGTAAAAGAAATGCTGCCGGGTATTCAATTAGCTGAAGTGAACGCGCTTACCGATTCATACCGCAACGAAAAAAACACGTTTGCTTACATCACAGGGCTGGAGAATGAGGAGAAGTACAAACTTCCTGCGGTAGCAACTATTAGTTCGGTATTACAAGCCGTAGAAAAAGATGCTTCCATAAAGGCTTATGAGGAAAAAGTGATTGCTGCTAACTTACTGACTGCAACTCCACAAGCAGGAAAGGTTACACGCACTACTCGTAATGCGCAATTGGGAACAACTGAACTTTCATTATCCAATGGCATTACTGTTACCTTGAAATCCACCGATTTTAAAAATGATCAAATTTTATTTTCTACTACGCGCTATGGCGGACTTACTGCTTACCCACTTGAAGACAAATACAGTGCTGAAAATGCAACAGCCATAGTGAGTAGTATGGGATTTGGTGCCTTTTCTCCTACGGACATGCGTAAGGCAATGGCTGGAAAAAGTATTGCGGTAAATCCGGTAATTGATCCGTATACAGCCGGGTTTAGTGGTAACAGTAGTAAAAAAGATTTGGAAACCTTTTTCCAACTTTTTCATTTATCGGTCACGGAGCCCAGACAGGATAGTGTGCTGTACAAATCTTTCTTGCAACGCAGCAAAGCACAAGTGGCTATGTTGAGTGCTAATCCGCAAATTGCATTTATCGATACGCTCTATCAGGTGCTATATGAAAATAACCCGTTGGCACCCACAGCGGTTCCTCGTGCGGCTAATTATGATAAAATAAACCTGAATCGTGCGGTTGCTATTTATAAAGAACAATTAGGAGATGCTGCAGGTATGCATATAACTATGGTTGGAAGTTTTAATGAGGATACAGTGGTTGCATTGCTAGAAAAATATGTAGCCAGTTTACCGGCATCAAAATCCCGTAACTACGTTGATAACAAAGTGCGTCCTTTCAAAGGACAAAATGATTTTCAATTTAAAAAAGGGAAAGACGATAAGAGTTTGATCTTGGGGGTTTTTCATGGAGAAGTACCCTATAATGTTACTACGGCACTTCAATTAGAGGGACTGAGTGAAGTGATGAATATATCTATCATTGAGGAGATGCGTGAAAAGATCCAAGGAATTTATGGTGGTGGTACACAAGTACAATTAGCAAAACTTCCCATTGGTAATTTTCAGTTCATCCTACAATTACCTTGTGGGCCCGCCAAGGTGGACACCTTGGTTACCACATTCCGTAGTCAATTGCAAGACCTGGCAAAAAATGGAGTGGATACCAGTTATATCTCTAAAGTAAAAAAGACATGGATAGAAAAATATCGAGTGGACAGTAAGAAAAACGAATACTGGTTGTCTGCTTTGCAAAAAATAAAGCTGGAAGAACGTAGTGCCGATCAATTATTGAACGCAGAAAAATATTATAACGCATTCAATGCTGCGGATGTAAAGAAAGCAGCCAATCTTTTATTAAATGCAAAGGGTAAAATGATTGCGGTGCAAATGCCGGCTGAATTGAAAACGGAAACAAAACCCGAACCCAAAGGTTTCTAAATAATAAGGCGACCCAATCGATCAGTGCTAGTTAAATCAGTAAAGCTGACAAAAAAGTATCCGCCCGCCTATTAATTATGTAATCTTGCAGTCTATGCGATCTGCTATGCCACTAACACCTGCATTGCGTCAACAGTTTTTGTTGCGTCCTGATATTACTTATTTGAATTTCGGTTCATTTGGCGCTTGTCCTCACCCTGTTTTTGAACAGTACCAGCGCTATCAATTAGAATTAGAACAAGAACCTGTTCAATTTATGGTGGAAACGGGTCCTCGGTATCTGACTGCATCACGTAAGGCTCTGGCTTCTTACATCAACGTGGATCCCGACGATTTGGTGTATGTGGTAAATCCTTCTCACGCTGTAAATATTGTTGCAAAAAGTTTGGCTTTACAAGTTGGAGACCAAGTGCTCTCTACGTCTCTGGAGTATGGTGCATGCAATAGAACCTGGGAGTTTTATTGTAGTAAGACGGGAGCTTACTATGTAAAGCAACCCATACAACTACCTTTGGTTTCTGCTGAAAATTTTGTAGAGCAGTTTTTTAAAGGAGTTACTTCAAGAACCAAACTAATTTTTTTAAGTCACATAACCAGCAGTACGGCCCTACGCCTTCCTGTAGAATTAATTGTACAAGAAGCGCAAAAAAGAGGATTGCTCACTTTTGTTGATGGCGCACATGCGCCAGGTCAACTCTCGCTTGATCTCAAAGGGCTTGGTGTGGATTTTTATACCGGAGCTTGCCATAAGTGGATGATGACGCCTAAGGGCAGTAGTTTTCTATATGCCAAAAAGGAAAGACAACCCCTATTGGAGCCATTGGTGGTAAGTTGGGGCTATAATAGCGATCATCCCTCTCACTCTGCCTTTTTGGATTATCATCAAACACAGGGTACCAGAGATTTTTCTGCCTTTTTATGTATCCCTGCGGCATTGGCATTCATGGAAGCGAATCGTTGGGACCAAGTATCGGCTGCTTGCAGAGCACTTGTTTTTGAAAATGCGCCTCGATTCTGTGAATTATTAAACACAAGCCCACTAGCTCCACTAAACGATCAATTTATTCTTCAGCTGTGTAGTTTCAAATTGCCAACAGCGGATGCAGAGCGAATTAAAGCTATCTTATTTAATCAATTTCATATTGAAATACCCGTGATGCGGCACGGGGCAGACGTTTATTTGCGTTATTCCATTCAGGCATTTAATGCACAGGAAGACCTTGATAAACTATACCTGGCATTGACAGCCATTAAGGATCAATTTTAAGGAAGGTCGGTTGATTTTAGTATAGAAGATTTTCTGGATCTCCGATATTGCCTGAATGGTGTCCGGTTTCGCAAGTTATTTTATGAAAAAGAAAACTTTTATCTACGTCTCCCGGGTTAACTAATTGCCAACCATTACCGGGGCTACTTAAAAGTCCTGTTAGTATAAGTAGCATTAAAATACTTGAAGCTGCTTTAATGCCAGCTCTTGATTTTTCAATAACCATTTGGATGTTTTCTTTTGAGTTTTTGATAATCCAGAAAATATATAAGTCTGACGGTTGCCTCTTTTCCTTGGTATGTGGTGAGGACCTGCTTCAAGTTTTTACCGTAGGTCTGAAACCGACTACCATCGATACTGTAATCTAATGGCATCCAGTTTTTCCAGCCAATGATCAATCGACTACCATACATGAAGTCCCAGGTGTAAAATATATCAAGATTATAGGCATTATAATTATTATCAACACCCGCTATGAAGGGACGATCAACCCAATTGCCTTTGGCGTCAACGTTAAAGAATTTTTCATAGCTGACCTTACTCCAATAGTGACGAGTCCGTAATGTTAAAAACATCCGCGGGGTAAAGTTTAAAAGACCCGTCAACATTGTTGTCTGTTGAAAAATATTACGCCATCCTATGATAGGTTCGCCATTTGCTTCTCGCCGGAATGCAAAACCTACATTTCCACTATCTTGGCTGCCTTCACTGCTCAGGGTTAAGCTCAGCCAGTCATTAAATCGATATCGAAATATAAATTCGTACCGGACATACCCTGCATTGCTGAAGGCAGGAGTTGTGCCATATCCTCCTTCTGCACTTACATAAAATCTTTTTCGGCTATCTGAACTTCCAACAAAACCAAAATAATGCCAAGGCATAGATCGTACAAACCGCCCTGGCGTGCGTAATTCAAAAAAGTCGTTTTGCCAAGTGGGCTTAGCTTCATAGATGAAGGTGATATCCCAAAAATTCTTCAGGTAGTAAAAGGCGCTCGCTCCAATTGAAATCTCTCGCCATGTATAAGGTTTGTATAGATATGAATTGGTTGCTTTGAGGGAATAGCGATAACTCAGCAATTTTTTTGTGGGTGTAAATTGATTGTAGCTGACGTTGATCATAGTATTGATCTCGTTTGGAGCCCGAAGAAAACCAAGGTCATTTGGGTCATAACGGTCGGACTCAACACTTTCTGATAAACTGAATTGTAACTTACCGCTTACCTTTCTAAAACTTAACCGGGTGGTAAAGCCATCGTAAGGATCCTGACTTTTGACTGTACTGTATCTAGCAGTTCCTGCGAGTGCATATCGATTATTCTGATCAAAAAAGGCAAAGTCCAACGCGGATACATTGGCATCACGTGCAATCCCACTTCTTACTACGTTGGTATTGGTAAATGTTATGGACGAACGTCCCTTCAAAGCCTGATCCAGTACTAAAAGGTTGTAATTAGTTAAAGGCTCTGTTTCTATATTCTCTCTTTTTCCGGTTGCCATATTTTCAATGGTTGCAGACATAGGAGCGCTTACCGCATTAAAAACCGCAATGCCTAAATTCTTTTTATTTCGGCCAGAAAATTTTGACGCATTTATTAATTGCGTTATCCCCGGGTTATTGATGATCTTAAGATTAGAATCGTTGGCTACACGATTTTTAACACCCCAGTATCCCCAAGGGGTGAGTCCAATTCTTCTGCTATAGAAAAGGCCAGCTTTATTAAATAATTCTGTTCCTTCTGTAAAAAAGGGTCTATTTTCCTGAAAGCGCACTTCAAAAGGAGAGAGATTAAGAATCACATTATCTGAGATCACTTGGCCAAAATCCGGCACCAATGTTGCGTCCAACGTAAAACTTTCGTTCACCCCCCATTTTAAATCCATACCTCCATTCCGCAGAAATTCTTTTACCACTCCTTTGTTGGTGGGGATATTTCTAAAACCGGCAGTGAGGTAAGGTAATACAGAGAGACGGAGTGGCGCTTCAATACCACTGATGCCTGTTAGATCTCCAAATTGGTTCACAAAACCGGCTTCGTTTGGGTTAATGGAATTCCAAAAACTGCTTTCATTAAGTCTTCTGCTGAATCGTTGAAAATTGATCCCCCAGGATTGTTCCACCGCTTTGGAAAAGCGTAATGAAATATATGGGACACGCATTTCTACTGTCCAGCCAGTTGTGGTAAGCTGAACATTACTCTCCCACACAGCATCCCAGCTATAATCACTGGGTGGTCCAAATTGATTTTGAATTGAAGGAGAAAGCCTTCCATCAGATTGAACATTTCGGCTGGTTACGGCAAATTGAAAACCATTTTGATTATCATTATAGGTGTCAATATACGCAGCAAAATAATCAACATCTTGTCGTTGCTCACCATCTCTGGCTGTTAACTGCTTTCGAATAAAAGCCGGATCATCCTCTAAATTTGCCGCTAAATAAAGTGCCACATCATCATAAAGTATCCAAACTTTTGTAGTGAGCATCGATGGCTTTCCAAAGTCTGGCGAATTGATGATAAAATCAGTCAGGGGGGTGGCAAGTTGCCAAACCGAGTCAGTTATCTTGCCATCAATCTTTGGAGCTTGCGTTGTACGAACGGCCGTCGCTTTGCGAAGAATAATCTCTTGTTGAGCGTTTATAACCGCTGAACTCAAGAGTAAAAGAAAAAAGAAAAGAATGAGTTTTTGCATATGAAAACAAAACTCCCTTAATTTAATGGGTTGAGCAAAATAAAATGATAAACGGTAATTGGCCTAAGTGTGGTATAACAAAAAGTTAATTCAAGCATTTTTGCCTGTTGAATGTATACCTTTAGCAACAAATAAGGCCCTTATTATGGAACTTCCCAAGTTCAAGAAAAGCAAATCCACACAGTCCACTACCATTGGAAATAATACGATACAGTCTTTTCATGCAGAATTAAAGCAACGAATTTCAAACTATTTTGAATCTCGTCAATTGAAAAGTACCGGTAACTGGAAGCTTTATAGTAAGGCAATTATTCTACTCTGCGCCTATTTTGCCGTGTACATTCATTTAGTTTTTTTTACACCACCTGTGTTTTGGGCAATTATTGAGTGTTTAATACTAAGGGGGCTAACTGCTGCAGTGGGGTTTAATATCATGCACGATGGCATTCACGGTTCCTTTAGCAGTAGGGCTTGGGTTGATAAAATGGCCGGACTTGCGTTGAATATGCTTGGCGCCAATAATTTCATGTGGAAAACCAAACATAACATTATCCATCACGCCTACACGAATATTGTTGGTGTTGATGATGATATTGGGGCCTTAATCTCTCATGTAACACACTTAAGGGTATTAAGCAGGTAGTAAACTATAGTAGAAACTAAATATGGCAATTACCACTATCATTAAAAATGCATCCATTATCAATGAGGGGAGAATTACCCGTGCAGACGTATTGATTGAAGGAAATATCATCAAGCAGATCGGTGCTGGACTCTCTGCTGTAAATGTTGCTGTTATAGATGGTGCTGGTAAATATATCATTCCGGGCATTATTGACGGACAAGTTCATTTTCGTGAACCAGGGCTAACGCATAAAGGAGATTTCCACAGTGAGAGCCGAGCCGCAGTAGCTGGAGGGGTTACTTCTTTTATAGATATGCCCAATACCGTTCCTAACGTATTAAACCTTGCCATCTTAGAGGAGAAAAATAAATTGGCTTCCCAGAGATCTTTAGCTAACTATGGTTTTTTCTTAGGCGTAAATGGAGATAATGTAGAGGAAATACTTAAGCTTGACACCTCTAAATTATTAGCGGTTTCTGATGATGGCCTTTATTTCACAAAAAAAGGTAATCTTCTTGCTGACAATCCTGGAACATTAGAGCGACTACTCTCGAGTTGTAAGTCCATTGTTGCCATTCACTCAGAAAAAGAGCAAATTGTGGAAGCTAATGAAAAAGTGTTTCTGGAAAAATACGGCGAAAATATCCCAGCCGCGCTGCATCCCAGGATCAGAAGTGAAAAAGCATGTTATGAATCTACCAAAGATGCAATTGCTATTGCAAATAAATATAATGCAAAACTGCATATTCTGCACTTGACTACGGAGGCAGAAACACATCTATTTAGGAACGATATACCCTTAGCGGAAAAAAATATTACAACCGAGGTTTCTGTTCATCATCTATGGTTTTCTGATCAGGATTATGCCCGTTTAGGCACGTTGATCAAATGGAATCCTGCTATTAAAACAGAAAAAGATAAAAACGGATTGTTGCAAGCGCTTGTGGATGACCGTATTGATATTGTTACCACCGACCATGCGCCTCACACCTTGAAAGAAAAGCAACTTCCTTATTTTCAATCTATGTCCGGAGCGCCTATTATTCAGTTTTCCCTGAATATTATGCTTGATTTTTATAAGCGAGGGCTTTTGTCGTTAGAAAAGATAGTGCAGAAAATGTGCCATAATCCTGCCATACTTTATGGAATTCAAAAAAGGGGATTTATTCGGGAAGGATATTTTGCCGACTTAGCCATTGTTGATCTTGATACCGAGTTGACCGTAACTAAAGAAGGTATCTTGTCTAAATGCGGCTGGTCTCCACTTGAGGGAACTACCTTCCGGTCCAAAGTAACTCACACTTTTGTGAATGGACATTTGGTTTATAACAACGGGCAATTTGATGAAAGTAAAAAAGGCCAGCCTTTACTGAAGGGGGGTCCTTCTGGTCGGGCTGATTGACAAAAGGCAAAAGAGAGTCAGGCAGTCTTTTTAGTTGTGCAGCTGTTTTGAACTTGGAATGCGAAGCAACAGAAGTCCCTGACTTTTAATTTGGAACCCGTGTATGGAATTTTACTAGCCTTTCTGGTGTATAGGAAGGATCAATTACTTAACAAGTGGTTTTATATTGGCTTTTGTTTGATAATGGCAGCCCTTCTTGTGCATTTGTTGCTAACTCAGCAAAGGAGAGTAAAGTTTGAATCCAAACCCACGCTTTAAAATTCAATAATAAACCCAATAGTGGGGATCGGTGTTCCCTCGTCATTTGATAAAATAAAGG
>Ga0194131_10001523_pt1 | contig 39594 bp, 30 predicted proteins | sample TA2KigO120mmetaG_FD_148631 | JGI IMG/M metagenome (GOLD analysis project Ga0194131, IMG submission 148631) | Freshwater microbial communities from Lake Tanganyika, Tanzania - TA2015053 Kigoma Offshore 120m | ecosystem: Environmental > Aquatic > Freshwater > Lake | place: Tanzania: Lake...
GGGCGCAGCGCCGCGCGATCGCGCGCGCGCGCGCGAGCTCCGCGCGCAGCCGTGCTTCGTCGCCGTCGCCGAGCGTGCCCTCCATTCGCTCGAGCGTGATGCCGCGCAGGTTCGGGCAGCGCGGCGCCCATTCGTCGGCGAGCGCCCAGACTTCCTCGGGCACCGCGCTCTCGTGGCTGTCCAAACGCAGCTTGCGCTCGCCCGGGAACCACACCGGATCGGTCCAGCTCCCGCCGGACACGTGGATTTCGATCACGTTCTCGAGCGCGACGCGCTGCAGGTAGTCGCGCGGCTCGAAGCCCGCGTTGAGCGCCACCGTCCACGCGTTGTGCAGGTCGAGTACCTGCCACATCCGCGGCGCGTCGAGGAGCTCGTTCAGGAAGGCCGGCTCGTCGAGCGGATCGCCGTAGTGGTGATACACCGCGGAATTCTCGAGCCCCACATCGGGCACGCAGCTCTGCAGCTCCGCCAGGCGGGCGCGGCAGGCCTGCGCGACGGGAGCGCTCATCGGCAACGGCAGCGGCAGCGTCTGCACGTCGGCGCCGAGGATCGTCGCCCCGAGATGGTCGGTGTACCACTCGAATTCGAAGTCCTGCTGATCGGCGCGAATGCGCTCGAGCCAGCGCTGCTGGCGCGCCTGGTCGAGCGGATCCAGCGTGCCGACGGACAGGCCGACGCCGTGCGCGACGAACGGGCGGCCGCTGTGCGCCTTCAGCTCGCGAAAACGCGCGTGAAAACCGTTGGGGATCCAAGTCCCCCGCGCGTCGATGCGCCAGAGCGTCTCGGGAGCGACGACGTAGTAGTCGGGATCGCGCTCGATCAGCTCAGCCAGCCGCTCGAGATCGTCGAGCCGCGGCATCAGCATGTACCCGACGCGGACCGCGGCGCTCACTTGCACTCGGCTTCGACGGCCTCGTCGCGATCGTAGAAGTACAGGAAGCGCTGGCTGTACTCGGGCGTGTGCCCCATCCCGCAGGCGAAACCGATACCAGCCTTGTCATGAACAGGCGCCGGGTATTCGACGTCTTGGCCACAGCCCGTCGAACTCGCCCAGTACGAACCCGGCACCGGCGCGCGGACCCAGCGCTCTCGGACTCCGGCGGCGAGAGTGTCCAGCAGCTTGTCTTGGCTCGAGTTCGGCTCCGCGGCGGCCGCGTGCACGAGCGCCGCGTAGTCGAGCGCGTCCGCTGACCGCAGCCCCTCCGGGCAGGTCGCGAGGTAGGCAAAGGCCGCGGAGTTCGAGGCCGGCACGACCGAGCGCGCGCGCGCCGTCAGCTTCTGCAAGGCAGTGGCATCGGGAACGAGCGCGAGCCGAATCGCGTCCGCGAGCTGCGACGAGCGCAGCTTGGCGTTCTGCTCCAACCGCTCGTTCGACTGCTCCCAGGTCTCGCCAATCTCGCTGGTGCCGTACATCAGACTGATGAAATTGAGCTGCGCGTCGAGTTGCGCATCGACTGCTCGGCCGATGACCGGATCCGCGCCATCGACCAACACGCACAGCGGCTCGCCCTTCCAATCCGCGCCGGTAACGCGCTCGACCTCTGCTCGCGTCGCGCACGCGAGCTCCGTGAGCCCGAGCAGCGCGAGCTGATCGCGCGTGCCGTGATTGAGCAGGCCGCCGAACAGCGCCGACACGTCGCGCTGCGCCGCCGCGTCCGACTCGGGAACCAGCACGACGAGCAGCGGCTTGCCCAGCGCCTGTGCGCGCTGCCAGGCCGAGCGGAGTTCTCGCTCACGCGGCGCATGGGTGCCGGAATCGCCGGGCATGCCGGCGGGCACGGCCGCGGACTCCCCGGCGACACTCTTCTCATCGCGCGAACTGTTGCAAGCCGCGAACAGCGCGCTCGCGCCGAGGAATTTCAGGAAGCGACGGCGGCGCGGAGCACTCGGGAAGGGTCTCATCGGTCGATCCAGGCTATCGCAACTGCCGTGGTCGGTTACTTCATCTGTCCGATGCGCTCGAATTCCGCACCGGCGTAGAAGCTCAGGAAGCGCCGCGCCGGCTCCGTCGTGTGCCCCATCCCGCACGGCGGGCAGGTGTCGATGCTGCGCTGGCCGTCGAGGTGGTAGACGAAACCGTCCTGCCGCGCCCAGGCCGACCCGCGCGGCGGCTCCTCGAGCAGCTCGCGGCGCGCGACGGCGAGCAGGCGTTCGCGCACGAAGCCCGCCTGGATCTCCTTGCCGGCGGCGAACTCGGCGAGCAGCGGCGCCCAGCGATCGGCGAGCCAGGCTGGAAGCGAGGCTCCCGCGCGCACGCCGGCGAGCATGCCGTCGGCCTGCTCGGCGCGCCCACCGCGCTGCTCCGCCGCCAGCGCTTCCCGACTGCCGGCCGCGCGGATCAAGTGCTGCAGCGCGCGCTGGCAAGCCTGTTCGCAGTCGAACACTACGCCGTCGGACACCCCGACGCGCGCGAGGTCCGAGTACGGCGCCACGTGAACCGAACGCGCGGCGAAGGCGTTGTCGCCGTAGATGAACAGCACCGCGAGCGGATCGGCGGGCAGCAAGAGCTCCAGCGTCAGACGGTGCAGCTCCGAGGCGGGCGCGCAGACGACTTCGCAGCACGCGAGGTCGATCAAGAACTCCTCATCGGCGGCCTCGAGCACCTCCGCGAGGAACTCGCCGCGGGTGCGCGCCGCGGCGATGTCGGAGGGAACGACGAGCACGAGCAGCGGTTTGCGCGACGCGCGCGCTTCTGCCTGCGCGGCCTCGAGCGCGCTGCCCCAAAGCGCGCGAACCCACGCAGGAGCCGTGGCAGCGGCGTCGGGAGCCTGCGGACCTAGCGTCAACGTCGAGAGACAGGTCAGCGCGAGCAGGGAAGAGGATGCATGTGGCATGGGCACGAAAGCCTCCGGTCACGAGATTACGCGATCCGGATCGACGCCGCCGCGCCCCCAATTGTTGGGGAAAACCGCGAAAACCCCCTCCTCAGGCCGCCTCGCCCCCTCCGCCCCGCGCGGGACGCTCGCCGCGGACGTCAGGGCGCGCAGAAATTCCCGTGCAAGCCGTTGGACAGCGCGTAGCTGGCCGGTTTGGACGGATCGAACAGCGCGGATTGGAAATTCAGCGGCAGCCCCACGAGCACGGGATCGTACCCGAGCGAGAACGAGAAACTCGCAGTGCCGGTGCCGTCGGAGAACTGCGGCAGGGTCGCCGCGACCGTCGGCCCGACCAACACCGTCCCTCCCAGACCGGGCGCGCTGACCTGCCCCAGCGAGAACGCGAGGAACCCGGGCACGAATGCGAGCCCGCCGCTGGTGACCAGCGTCTGCTGCGTGCCGAGCACGGTGGTCGACGAGGACGAGAGCGCGAGCGTGTTCGCGCCGCCGAGCCCGGTTCCGTACGCGCTGAACGCGCAGCCGCTGGGCGGATCGATCGCGTAGTCCCAGATCCCTCGTCCGTAGGTCCCGAAGCGGATCGTCTTCGAACCCGGCAGTGCCTCCGCGCTCCAGAAGATGGTGACCGGCGCCTCGTTGCCGGTGATGTCGGTCCAGTTGCCCGCTCCATCACGGCGATACGCCGCCGTCTCGGTTCCGGCGAAAAGCGTCCCCGGCGCCTGCGGGTGCTCGGCGAGACAATAGACCAGCGTGTTCGGCAGTCCGCTCGAGTACGACTGCCAGGTCAGGCCGCCGTCGATCGTGCGCCACACCGGAGCTCCTTGATAGCCGCTGCCGCCGACCCAGGCGGTGTTCGCATCGGTCGAGCTGGCAACCAGTGCAGTGCCGTAGAAGTAGTGCGAGCCGGGACCGAAACCGGCGCTCTGGGTCCAGGTCACTCCGTGGTCGATCGAGTGGTACAGCCGGCCCGAAGTCGTGACGGCATAGGCGCGCTGCGGATTGATGGGCGAGAACGCCATCGCCGAGAGCACCTCACCACCCGACACGGCGAAGTTCTTCGTCGAGTGCTGAACGCCGCTCCAGGTGTTCGAGCTGACGCTCTTCGTGTAGCGCCACAGCGTCGTGCCCAGCCAGAAGAACGAGGTCGGAAGGCCGGGGTCGGCGACGACGGGCGGCAACCACAGCGCGTTCACGCCGCTGGGGAAATTCACCTGGTGCGTGACCGGGTTGTTCTCGCCGCGCGCCACCAGCGTGAAGCCCGGATAAGTGGAATAGACGTATGCGTGCGTGCCGTCGCCGGAACACAGGTGCCCGTAGTCGCCGCTGATCAACTGCGAGAATCCGTACAGGCTGCCACTGCTCGGCGCGCTGCTCGAGCGCTGGTAGCCCTGGTCCTGCGAGCCGCCCGCGATGTGATTCGCGTTCGCGCTGGAGGTGTGCGTCGAGTAGTACTGGCTGATGCCGATGCCCGACAGCGTCTGGTTGTTCGTCGTGGCCAGACCGTCGGTCGAACGGTAAGTCCCGCCGTCCGTGCTGATGAACCACTGCTCCGCGCTGCCGGTCCAGAACACGTCGATGCCCTGGATATCCGCGTGGAGCTTGGTCGCCGGCGAGGAGTAGTAGGAACCCCAGGTGTTCTGGATCGTGAAGTTGTTCGCGCCGTTGGTCGTCTTGTGCAGCTCGACGCCGCCCCAGCACATCAGGTTCACGTTGGTGACGGAGGCGTTCAGCACGTTCCAGTAGTCGGTCAGGTCGAGCTTGTACGTCCAGTTCGCGCCCGCGTCGTCCGAGCGGTACAGCTTCGGCGCACCCGAGATGTCGAAGGCCGCGTAGAACCGCGGCGCGCCGGCTTCCGAGCCGCACAGCTCCCCGCCCGTGACCCCTGCCGGCAGGTTCCCGAGCGTGGTCCAGTTGGTGCCGTCGTTCGAGCTCCGCGCGAGCACGGGGATGCCCGAGGTCTTCTTGAGCGCGTACAGATCGCCGTTGGCATTGCGCGGCGTCCACAGATCCCCCTCGAAGCTGGTCGAGGTGTCGACGGTCTGGAACGAAACGAGATCGTTGGTCGAACGCAGCACGTACGAGGTCGATCCGACCTTTCCGTGCAGGAACACCGTGCGGCTGCCGCCGCCCTTGACCACCACCTTGCGCACCGCGCCGAGCGACGGGAGCCCTGTCGGCGTCTGCCAGGTCGCGCCGTCGTCGCGCGTCACGCGCACCTGCCCCCACTCGGTCGCAGCGAGCACGACGTCGGGGCTGCCGCCGCCGGGCAGCGCGACGACCCAGTGGCCGCCGCCGTAGAGGTTGTCGCCGATCGGAGTGTACGTGCCGCCGCCGAGCGGGCCGTGCCAAGTTCCACCGAGCGAACTCCCCACATACAGGCGATTGGCCGTGTAGAGCGGAAAGGCCGAGTGCGTTCGGCCGGTCACGTTGTTGCTGCCGCGCTCGGTCCACTGCGATGCGCTCGCGGCCACCAGGGAGAGCTCATTGCGCTTGAGCCGCTGACGCTCGCCGTTGGCGCGTTCCACCACGCGCCATTCCACGCCCGGAGGAGCGAGGTGCCGCGCCTCGATGTAGGCCTTGCGCGCCGACTTGTTGCGCCCTTCGGCGCTGGCGTCGAGCACGTGCTCGGTCGGTGCAGGGAGCGGTGCGGAGAGCGAGGCGCACGCGCCGGCAAAGAGGAGTGAAAGCAGGAATCCGGGGAGCGCGAGTGATTCGAGTTTGGGCATGGCGAGATCCCATCCATCCTATGCGACGGCTCGCCGCGGCGGCTGGCTCAGCCGTGCCGGCCCGCAACGGCCGGCCGAGTTCGAACCAGCGCGACGAATCCCTCGACCGCGACCCAAGCAGCGAGCGCGAGCAGCACCCAGCCGACACCGACGAGGACCGGCGCGGGCACCACCCGAATTTCCATTTACCGAGTAAGTCGGCGCCGCACAGCCCGCGGAGTTCCTCCTCGGAACTCGCCTACCCGGCCTCGCCAAGCTTCATCACGCACCGCGCCTGCAACGCGCATCCCGCGCTCGATTCCGCGCGCATACTCCCACGGGAACGGCACCTTACCCCGAGGTGCCGCAACGCCACAGGCGACGCGGAAATCGCACTCCGAGGGACCCTCTTGCGCTCCGTTGGAGCGACCGAAACTCGCCGGGACGGCCCTCGGACCACCTCCTCGACTTCGGACACCCCTGCTCCGGACCACCTCTGATCGCATCGAGCCAGGACGCCATCCGCTTGTAGGTCCTACGCCCGGGCGTTGTCGCCTCCGAGGCCGAGCTCGACCTGGCGATCGTGTTCGACATGGGTTTCCCTCCCTTCGTGGGCGGCGCGCTGCACTACGTGAGCTCGCGCGGAGCCGCACAGGTCGTCGCGCGCCTCGCCCGCGAGGCGACGAAGCGGGCGGTCCACGCGCGTTCTCAGCAGAAAACCACTCTCGCCGCGGGTCGACCCTTTGGACCCGCTGCAGCCGTGGCCTAATCTCCGCGACCCCCATGACGACGCTCGAAGCTACGGCGGCTGATCTTTCCTCCCAGGGCGCACTCGTGGCCGAGCTCTCGCAGCGCCTCGCCACCCACCCGCTGCACGCCTCCTTCCGCCGCGTCGAACACGTGCGCACGTTCATGGAGCACCACGTCTGGTGCGTGTGGGACTTCATGTCGCTCCTCAAGTCGATCCAGCGCGAGCTCGCGCCCGCGAGCTGGCCGTGGCGGCCGGGTCACGACGTGGCGGGCGCGCGACTGGTCAACGAGATCACGGTCGGCGAAGAAACCGACCTGGGGCCCGACGGCCGCCACGCGAGCCACTACGCGATCTACCTCGACGCGATGCGCGAATGTGGTGCGGACACCGGCGCGATCCAGGGCTTCCTCCACGAGCTGATGCGCGGCTGCCCGTGGCGCTCGGCGCTGCTCGAATCGAACGCTCCCGCGGCCTCGCGCGACTTCACCCGCACGACGCTCGAGATCTGCGAGGCGAGCCTGCCCGAGCGCATCGCGGCCTTCACGCTCGGCCGCGAGGAGATCATCCCGGCCACGTTCCGGCCGCTGATCGAGGGACTTTCGCGCGATCCCGCCCAGGCGGCGCGTGTGCGCACGCTGCTGTGGTACCTCGACCGACACGTGAAGATCGATGGCGACGAGCACGGCCCGATGGCGACGCAGCTGTTCCGCTCGCACTGCCTGGTCGACGCCGCGACCCGCTCGCGCTCCCTCGCTGCCGCGGTGCGCTCGCTCGCGGCCCGCGTTCGCCTGTGGGACGCGGTCACGCTCGAGCTCTCCCACGCCTGAATCCGCCGCCCCGCGGCGCCCGCTCCCGATGCTCGAGCAGGCGGGCGCAGGCGGCGCAGGCCCATCGAGATCCAAGGCCGCACGTCGAAGCCCGCGAGCGGCAACGCGACGCGGCCCGTCGACGTGAACACGACACCCGACCACTCGACGCGCGTGCCGGCGAGGAACGGGAGCAGCTAGGGAGGCGGCGTGAACCACGCCTGGGCGTGACCCGCCGGGGCGAGCTCGCCGAACGTGCCCGCGAGCGACGTTCCACCGGCGTTGGTCGGCGTGTGGCGCAGAGGCGCACGCGCCGGCGAACACGAGCGAGACCACGGATCCGGGGAGCGCGAGAGATCCGAGTTCGGGCAGGGCGAGATTCCATCCATGCCGACGCTGCGGCTCGCCGCTGAGTCTGGCTCAGCCCTGCCGGCCCGCAACGGCCGGCCGACTTCGGGCCAGCGCGACGAACCCCTCGACCGCCACCCACACAGCGAGCGCGAGCAGCACCCAGCCGACACCGACGAGGACCGGCGTCGCCTTGGGATCGCGCACCTGCAGGTACAGCGCGCTCATCGTCATCCCGAGCATGAACAGCATCGGCAGCGCGACCAGCACTTGCAGCAGCCGCGGCTTGCCCGTCCGCACGAGCCACAGCACGAGCCCGAGCAGCGTCAGGCCGGCCAGCAACTGATTCGACGAGCCGAACAGCGGCCAGATCACCTTGTAGGCCGGGATCGGCGCGCCCTTCGCGTCGACCACCGTCTGCGCGACGACCCAGAACGGCAGCGCGAGCGAGACGACGGTCCCGGTGATCCCCGCGGCACGCCCCTTCCAACCCGTGAACTCCTGGAACAGGTAGCGCGCCAGGCGCGTGCACACGTCGAGCGTGTCGTATACGAAGGTCGCGAACGCGAGCATGCCGAAGCTCACGCAGAACGAAAGCGGCAGCCCGAGCTCGGCCAGGAACGTGCCGACGCCGTAGCCGAAGATCTTGTCGGGGTTCTGCTTCGCGATCTCGGAGCCCTGCACGAGGTGCATCACGCACGCGAGCGCGATCAGCGCGACGACGCCCTCGAGCAGCATCCCGCCGTAGCCGACCAGGCGCGAATCGGGCTCGCGGTCGATCTGCTTGCTGGTCGTGCCGCTGCACACGAGGCCGTGGAAGCCGCTGCACGCGCCGCACGCAATCGTGATGAACAGGAACGGCACGAGCGGCTGCCCGCCGGCCGACGTGAAGCCCTTGAAACCGTCCCACCCGATGTCGGGATTGGCGATCAACAGCCCGACCAGCCCGCCGCCGAGCGTCAGGTACAGGAAGAAGCCGCCGAGATAACCGCGCGGCTGCAGCAGCAGCCAGACCGGCAGCATCGAAGCGATGCCGCAGTAGGCGAGGATCGCCCAGGCCCAATAGAGCGACGGATTCTCCGGCGCGGCGCGCCAGTCGAGCGGCAGCGATGGGCCGAACCAGATCGCCGCGCCGACCAGCGGCACGAACACGAGCGTGGTGAGCCACAGCGGCGGCTTGGCGAGTTTGACGAACACGCCCATCGCGAGCGCCAGCGCGAGGTACAGCATCGAGCTCGACGCGACGCCCGCGCCGGCGACTTGCAGACGCCCGGCGCCAGCCAACTCGCCGGTCGCGAGCCCGGCATCCGCGCTCGCCATGCCCGGCAGCGCGACGTCGAGATTCTCGACGAACGCGCGCGCGGTGATGTCGGTGAACGCGATGATCACGTAGACGAGCGCGAGCCAGATGTAGAACGTGAAGGCCGCGTACGTGCGTGGATTCAGGTACTGGCGCACGATCTCGGCCACCGAGCAGGCGCGGTGCTTGACCGAGCCGACCAGCGCGCTCATGTCGTGCAGCGCGCCGATGAACACGTTGCCGAAGACGATCCACAGCAGTGCGGGCAGCCAGCCGAACGCGAGCGCGGCCAGGATCGGGCCGGCGATGGGGCCGGCCGCGCTGATCGCCGAGAAGTGCTGCGACAGCAGATAGAAGCGGCTGGTCGGCACGAAGTCCGCGCCGTCGGCGTGCTCGTGCGCGGGCGTGCGCGCGGCGGGATCGAGCGCGAAGAGCCGCGCCAGCAGGCGGCCGTAGACGAGATAGGCGACGACGTAGACCGCGAGGCAGCCGAGGATCAGCCAGGCCATCTCTGTAACGTATCGCCGGGGCTATCCGGACGGGATGCTCCGGAAGCCCTGAGGGGTAGAGGTCTTCCTTCCGTTGCGGTCTACCAGTAGTCAGCTAGACTCGGTGGGGGCGGCTTCCTCTCGGTGTTGGGCGGCCTCCTCGATTCCATCGTGTGGTCACTGAGGGCAGGGTAGAACCAATGTCGAAGGCAAGACGTCTCCGTTCGATCCTCGTCGATCCTCGTCGATCCTCGTCGATCCTCGTCGATCCTGGCGCTGGTCCTCTCCGGTGGGCTCGCGGTTCCGGCCGTGGCTCAGTGCCCGCCGGACCCAGACCTTCCCAAGTGGTTCTGCGAGCTACCGCTTTGGCTGCGCGAGCAGCCTAGCCTCCCAGGAGCCGGTACTTCGACGAACCTTGACCACCTTGGAGCTAGCTGTGCCGGGTGGGGCGACTTCAACGGGGACGGATACTACGACATCGTGGTTGGTGGGCAGCAGAAACCGTTCGATGACTTCCAAGGTGGCGCTTGCGCGTTCCCAGCCTCCGATCAGCGCAAGGACAAGACCTGGATCGTGCTCGGGACTGGCGGCGTTCCATGCACGCCCCCATGCAACTTTCTCGAGGCTTCGCCGATCGTCCACTTGGGGGACACGAGTGCGGTCGGTCGGGGAGAGCGCCTCGGGTGGAGGGTATCGTTCCTCGGAGATTATTGATGGGAATACACTCACGAATGAACTAGCCATCTCGGCTCCGATGGCGGATCACAATGGTGACGAAGACGCCAATTCGGGGATCGTGTACGTTATCGCAGCAAGTGGTTCGCTTGATCTCGTCAATTTGCATGATCCATTGACAGGCGTACCTGGTGCGCGCGTGATCGCAATACGGTCGATGGGTGATGACGATTGGTTCGGCTTTTCAATCTCTAGTGCCGGGAACGTAATCGGTAATTCAACAGTTGACTTGCTGATAGGGGCACCTGGAGGCCCCCGCTCTGGTAGTGCTTTTCCCCACACACCAACTACAGCAGGTTCTGCCTACATCATTGATGGAGCTGCCCTTCGCGCGAAGTTCGCGTCGTCGAGCTTCTTGCTCGGTACAACGCTGGAAATGAACCTGACTCAGCCCTTGGAGGCTGGAAGTTTCGTTCGTTTGGACGGCGCGGCGTTCTATGCCCCCGGCCCCTCGGAAGGCGCGAGGTTTGGTACATCCGTCTGCGCGATTGGCAACCCCGACCAGGCTGGACGCAACACGATCGCCGTCGGCGCCATCGAATCGTGGCACAACTGCACGTCGAACTCGTTTGAGTTCTTGTCTGGCCAAGGACCTGGATTCTCGAATGGCCGCGGGCGAGTGTTCGTGTTCGCACCTGGCAGCGCCGCGAACGAGCTCAGTCTGGTGAGCATGATCGGAGGCGCAGCCGTCGGCGACTGGTTCGGCTACGCGGTCAGCGGCCTGAGCGCAGTGCCTGGAAGTCCAGGAGGAGACGCGGATGGAGACGGCTTCCATGACCTGCTCGTCGGGGCCCCATTGCACGACGTTCCCGAGGAGCCGCGACCGCTGACCGATGCTGGCGCGGCCTACCTCTACTCCGGAGTCTGGCTGGAGAACGTGCCGCCGCAGTCAGTCGTAGCTGAGTTCCTCGGTGAGTATCCCGGCGAAAACGCGGGATGGTCTCTGGCCGGTGGAGGGAACATGGATGGGGACGGACAGGCTGAACTGGCGATTGGCTCCAGGAACTACGGAGTGTCGAACATCCCGCCCGACTGTTGCCTCCAGACGTTGGGCATGGTCGGTCTCTTCTTGAGAGGAGGCCGAGTCGGTCGAGTCCGCGTCTTCTCGGGGGCGCACCCGACCCACGTAAACCTCGCCGACATTCGAGGAGTTCAAGTTCGGGGCCACCTGGGATTCTCCGTCTGCTGGCTTCCACCCATGGAAGGCATTGCGGGCGACTACACAGAATTGCTGATGACATCCCTGGCGATCGGCTTGTGCGCCGGAGATCCGTTCTATGTGCCGACTGATCCTCTCTTCTGCACCACGGACGACCCGCGGGACGAAATCGGGCAGGGCGGCGTGGAGTTCTTCAAGCCAGGCCCGTAACCAGGAGCAAGCATGGACCTGATTCTCGTGAACCAACTCCTGTTGAACGTCGTCGCGCTTGCCGTTACTCCGAGTCCCGAGGCGACACTATCGTCGAGCTGGCAAGCAACTTGCAAAGTAGAACGCTCCGAGGCCGGACCGCAGATCAGGAGCCGAGCTCGGGGGCAGACTTCGTTCGTCCCGAACCTGGGCCAGTGGGATGCGTCCATCGAGTTCCTAGCCATTGGCCGCCAAGGGCTCGTACGCTGTTCGAATCGGGGATTCGAGGTCATCGGCCCCGCACCGAGAGACTCCAGCGCAAGCCAAGCGCTCCTTTCTCTGCGGTTTGATGTGGTCACCGAGAGTGACGGCCGCCCCGAGGGACGAACGTTGGTCCCGGAAACGGAGCGGAACTACCTTTTCTCAGGCAGTCGAGGCAAGGACGTCGTCGGCGTGCCTTGCTTTTCCGCCGTCGCCTGGAACGACGTGCTCGACGGCGTGACCTTGGTGTTGAGCGAGTCGGATGCTCCGGTCGGATACTCGTATTCCGTCGAGTGCCGCCCTCAGACCGGATCCGCCCCGATCAGGATGCGCGTCACTGGCGCGGATCGGCTCCGGATCGGAAGTGCCGGCGAGTTGCTCATCGAGGCCGGCGACGCGACCCTGGTCAGTTCCCCTCCCCTCGCCTGGGAGGAGGAGACCTGCGGTCTGCCGATCCCAGTTGCGGCGAGGTACGCGCTGGTGGGCGCTGCGGAATTCACGATCGAAGTACCGCTGCGTGACGACACGCGCTCGCTGCTGATCGATCCCGGGCTCGAGTGGGCGGGCTACATCGGTGGATTCTCGCTCGACGTATCCCGCGACCTAGCCCTGAATTCGACTGGATCCTCGGTAGTCGTCGGGACGACCTATTCGGGGGATTTCCCTACGACTCCGGGAGTCGTCCAACCTCTCGACCCAGCTCAACGCGATGGATTCGTCATGCGTGTATCGTCAGACGGTTCGACGCTCGAGTTTGCCACGTACTTTGGCGGTTCTGCCATCGACGAAGCCTACAAACTAGAATTGAGACCGAACGGAAACATCGTCCTCACCGGAGAAACAGCTTCGCCCGACTTCCCGGTGACTCCAGCAGCCTTCGACAAGGTCGTCAGCGGTACCGATGCGTTCGTAGCTGAGTTGCGTTTTGACGGTACCTCTATCGTGACAGCGAGCTATTACGGCGGCTCTGGATACGAGCGAGCTGAGGGACTCGGGTTGTGGCCAAGCGGGGAGATCTGTCTTGGCGGAGTCAGCAGCTCGTCGAGCCTGCCTTCCCTCAGCGGCGGCTTCCAATCGACCAATGCCGGCGGAACTTACGATGCATTCGTAGCGCGGATTGCGCCCGATGCGTCAAGCGTTCTTATGTCAACCTACCTTGGCGGCCTAGGGTCAGAGTACTTGTATGATCTCGACATAGCTGCGGATGATTCCGTTGTATGCGTTGGTGTGTTCAATTTTGGTGGTTTCCCCACGACAGCCGGGGCATTCGACACGACGTACAGCCATACCGGAGGGGCAACTCCGAGTGGTTTCGTCAGCCGCCTGTCGAGTGGGTTATCGTCACTCGAGTTTTCGACATACTTGGATGGAAATGGGCAGGTCGGGGTTTTGGCGGTAGTTGCGCGTGGAGACCTTGTCTACGTGGCCGGCGTGACGAGTGCTTCGAACTTCCCTGTGACTGCTGGAGCTTGGGACACCTCGATTGGTGCTGGAACTTCCAGCTTCCACGGATTCCTGACAGCGCTGCAATTCAGTGGAAATGACATAGTTTATTCCACGTTTGCTGGCAGTGGGCCGGGAATCGAAAGCAGCCTGCAGGGCCTCGACGTCGATGATTCTGGCGTCGTCACTGTAGTTGGACAGTTCTCGTCGGATCCGTTCCCCGCTACTCCGGGCGCATTCGACCCGATCGTTGGTACGTTCTTCGACGATGCCATGCTCCTCAGGTTCCGACCTGACCTATCCGGCCTGCTGTACGGGACCGCGCTTGGCGGTCCAAACGGCGATGAGATAGGCTTTCGTGTTGCGGTCAATCCGAATGGACGCGCGATCGTGCTTGCCAACGTCGTCGACGACTCCTTCCCTGTGACGCCCGGGTCCTTCGACCCAGTCTTTGGTGGGGCCGTGTTCGGCGGATGGGCCGAAGGCGTGCTGGCAAGAGTCGAGATGCAGCCCACAGGCGTGACCGCCTTGGGCACCTACTCACCCGCTTGCTTGGGTCCGGTTCGTGCGACAGCCCTGGACATACCCCTTGCCGGGAGCAGCACGTTCAAGATCGCATGCACTGGCGCCCCGCCGCTGAGCCCGGGAGCGTTGGCGGTCGCCGCGGGCCCCGTGCCCGGATCGATCCCGAGCCTCGGCGTCCAACTCTACATCGACCTCGCACAGCCTTTCATGGTCTTGCCGGCCCTGTCGAACAGCCTTGGGTACTCGGAGCGGTCGCTCGGAATCCCATCCGGTCTCGGTGGGTCCGTCTTCCACGCACAATTCGCCTGGTTCGATGCGGGCGGCTGCGGCGGGACAGCGACGTTCTCTGCAAGCGACGCGCTCGAATTGCCCGTTTCCGGACACTGAGCGCAGGGAACCGAGGTCACTCTCGAGACTTCAGCGACCGGAGCGTTCGCGCCAACACCGCCGCAGGCCGTCGCCGAGCTCGATCCGCGCCTGGAAGCCGAGTCGCGCGAGCTTCGTCACGTCCGGCACGCGCCGCGCGACCGAGCCCGGCGGCGCGGGCCTGCGTTCGATCACGCGCGGCCGGTACCCGCTCGTCTCGAAACACGCCTCCAGCAGCGCCTCGATCGAAGTCTCGGTGCCGGAACCGACGTTGAACACTCCGCGATGCGCGGCATCCGGGTCGCCGACCAGCGCCAGCGCGCGAGCCGCGTCGTCGACGTACAGGAACGAGCGCGTCTGCTCGGCGCCGTACACGACGAACGGGTCCTCCTTCGCCGCGCAGCGCGCGAAGAGCTCGGGCACGACGTGCGTGCGCGGCATGCGCGGGCCGTAGACGTTGTGGAAGCGCACGACCACCGGCCGCAGCGACGGATTCTCGCGCGCCGCGCCGAAGACGGCCGCTTCGCCGGCGATCTTGCTCGCCGCGTACGACCAACGCGGCGCCTCGATGTCGGAGATCGAGAGCTCCACGTCCTCGGGCGTCGGGATGGGCAGGCGGCCCGCGTCCACGCCCGCCGCGTAGCACTCGCTGCTCGAGGCGAAAACCAGCACGCGCGCTCGCGCGCGCAGCGCGAGTTCGGTTGCGTTCACGGTCGACAGCATGTTCACGCGCGCGCACTCCCACGGGTGCGCGCTCACGTGCGCGACACCGAGCACCGCGGCGAGGTGGTGCACGGCGTCGAACGGACCGCGCAGCGAGGGGTGCGCGAGGCAGGACGAGTCAGCGAGGTCGGCCTGCAGCGGCTCGATACGGCCGGCGTGCTCGCGCGCGAGCACGTCGAGCTCGCCGAGCCCATACTTCGCGCCGAGATCGAGCGCGACCACGTGTGCGCCACGCGCCGCGAGTTCGCGCGTGAGCGCGAAACCGATCAAGCCGCAAGCGCCGGTGACGAGATGGCGGGCCATGGAGATGCGCTCGGCCGTGCCCTCAGTCGGACTCGTCGCTACCGTACACGTCGCCACGTCCGTACACGCGCGTGCCGATGCCGCGCTCGTCGAGCTCGCAAGCGGCACGATCGGCGATCATGTTCCACGCGTCGACGACCAGTGCGCCCTCGCGAGGTCCGCGCGGCAGCGCGGCGAGCACCTTCTCGGCCGCCTTGCGGTCGGGCAGGCACAGCACGACGAGATCCGCGCCGGTGAGGGCGGCCTTGGCCGATTTGCACAGCTTCACGTGCGGCGCCTCGGGCCACTCGCTCACCAGCGGATCCCACGCTACGACCGTGGCGCCCGCACGTATCAGCGCGTGGGCCAGCGTCTCCGACGGCGAGCTGCGCGTGTCGGCCACGTCCGGGCGGTACGTGACGCCGATCAGCGCGCAGCGCCGGCCGGCCAGGGATTCGCCGAAGCGCTCGCGCGCCATGTCGAGCACGCGCAGCGGCATGCGCTCGTTGATCAGGATCGCCGCGCGCGAGAACGGCATCGGCGCATCGAGCCCGAGCAAGCGCTCGGCGCCCCACACCGCGAGCAGCGCGTCCTTCGTCAGGCAGTAGCCGCCGACGCCGAGGCCGGGCAGCATCATGTTGTCGTGCGTGCCCTTGCGAACCCGGATCGAGCGCACGATGTCGAATAGGTCGACGCCCGCCTGCTCGGCGAGGCGCGACCATTCGTCGATGAACGCGATGTTCGTCGCGCGGTAGGCGTTCTCGAGCAGCTTGCCCATCTCGGCGGCCCGCGTGTTCTTGTGGCGGAACAGCGGGAAGTTCTTCGTGTCGACGATCTGCGACAGGAAGGAGAGCGCGGCATCCGAGCTCGCCTCGTCGATGCCCGCATACGTGCGGTGGAAGTGGTTGACCGAGTCGAGGTAGCCCGGACCGGGCATCACGCGCTCGTAGCAGTAGGCGAGGAGCGGCCGCTCCTTCTCCGGATCGCGCCCGGCGGCGCGCACGCCCTCGCACAGCGCCGGGTACAGCACCCGATCACAGGCGCCGACGGGCAGCGTGCTCTCGACGCACACGAGCGTCCCGGCGCGAGCCTGGGCTCCGATCGTGCGCATGGCCGACGCATAACCTTCGAGCGGGACGTCGAGCTTTTCGGTCTGGCCCGGCTCACGCACCAGGTCGAGGTTGATGCAGGTGACGACGATGTCGGCGAGCCCGATGACGCGCGGGTCGAGGCTGGCGCAGAGGTTGCCCTGCTCGAGTGACGCACGGCGGACGACCTCGGCGAGCGACGGGTCGTTCGCGAAGGCGGGCGGCCGCCCCTTCTCGAGCGCGCGCGCCTTGGCGGCGCCGGCCGCGTCGTCGCGCTCGAGCCCGATCACGAAGTAGAGCGCGCGGCCCTTCTTCCGGCAGCGCGCGAGATTGGCCGCCGTGGCGGTGCCGACGAAGCCCAGCCCGAGCACGACGACGACGCTTGCCCCGCCCTTGCGGGCGGCAGCAGCGCGAGCACCGGCTTTTTCGAGGCTCAGACCGGCTCGAGGCCGAGCCGCAGACGTAGCGCGAAGCGAATTTTGAACCATGCCACCTTGATGCCGTCCCACGGGGTCACACCTGGCACCGCGAACGGAACGTGGATCGGCACTTCCACGATGCGCAAACGCCGGTGCAACGCGCGCAGCAAGAGCTCGCTCTCGATCTCGTAGCCCGGTGCCACGAGCGGGAGCGAGCACAGCTCGCGTGTGCGGAAGGCACGGTAACCCGACTCGGTGTCGGTCATCCAGCGCCAGGTCACGCAGAACGAGATCACCTTGAGCACGGCGTTGCCGAAAACGTTGAGGCGGGAGGTGCGCAGCGTGCCCAGCATGCGCGAGCCGATCACCGCGTCGGCGCGCCCGTCAAGGAGCGGCGCCAGCAGCACGGGGATCTCTTCCGGCAGGTGCTGGCCGTCGGCGTCCATCAGCACGACGAACTCGGCGCCGGTCGCCCCCGCGGCCTCGATGCCGTGCTTGAGCGCGCGTCCCTTGCCGCGCAGGTCCCGCGGCTCGGGCACCTCGGCGCCCGCGCGCCGCGCGGCGCCGGCCGTGTCGTCCTTCGAACCGTCCGTCACGACGATCACGCGGTCGACGTGCGGCTTGGTGCGCTCGACGATTCCGGCGATCGACGCCTCGAGGTTGTACGCCGGGAGCACGGCCACCACGCGACCGTTGCGATCATCCACCGGCATGCGCGAGCGTGTCCTCTTCCATCGCGAGCTTGAGCCGCTGCCGCGAGAAGCGCCGTCCGAACACAGCCTCGCGCGCCTTCAAGGCGGTCTTCGAGGCGACCCGGCGCACGAAGTCGAGCTGCGGCAGCGTGCGCCAGCTCGAGCTACCGGTCGCCCGCGCATACGAGTGATTCTGCTCGCACACGAGGAACTCGGTCCACAGCAGGTAGGCGGCCAGGTACCCCGGCGAGAGCGCCTTGGATCGAATCAGCTTTGGCATCAGCGGCATCAGCTTGGGGAATCGTACCGCGAGCGGGAACAGTTTGTGAAGGTTTTCGACCTCGTGGCGTCGGTCGAACGCGATCGAGGTCGTGCGGTTGAACTTCTCGGGGAAGGCGTCGAGCGAGTCGACCGCGAATCCCATGTCGCGCGTGATGTCGTTGATGTCGGTTTCCGGATACGGCTGCAGCAGGCTGCACAGAGGATGATCGACTCCGCAGTCGACGTTCAGCTGCAGCGTGGCGAGCTCGTCCTCGACGCTCGCGCCCGGCGCACCGAGCAGGTTCAGCGTCGTCAACCGGATGCCGGCCTCCTTGATGTACTGGGCCGAATTGCGCAGGTCGTCGAGCGTCGTGCCCTTGCGGTAGACCTTGTTGCGCACGTGGTCGCTGGCGGCCTCGAACGCCAGGCGGGCGCTGATGCAGCCGGCCGACCGCAACTGCTTCACGTGCTCGCGCGTGGTCAGGTTCGTGCGCAGGATCACGTCGAAAGGCAGACCGACGGCGCCCGGGTAGCGCGCGCAGAACTCCTCGAGCCACTCGTCGTCGACGTTGAAGATGTCGTCGAGGAAGTGGATGAACTTCAGCGGGTAGCGCGAGCGCACCGACTCGATTTCGTCGAGCACGTGCGTGACCGAGCGCTTGCGCAGGTACTCGCGGCCCTTGGCGTGGTAGAGCTTGTCGCGCCACGCGTGGTGGAAGCAGAAAGAGCACGAATACAGGCAGCCGCGCTGGGTCAGGAAGATCTTGCGATCGCAGTCGCGGTACAGCGCGGAAGCCTCGTACAACGGGGCCCGATCGGGGGCGCCGAGCACGTCGAGATCCGGGGCCAGCGGCCGCAGCGGATTGTCGATGCGCGACGCACCCCCCTTGTACGAGAGGTTCGCGATCGCCTCGATCGGCAGCCCTTGCTCGAGGCAGGTCGCCAGGTCCGGCAGCGCACCCTCGCCCTCGCCGCGGCACACGAAGTCGATCTCGGGCTCGAGCACGATGTCGGGCACGAAGGTCGCGTGCGGGCCGCCCCACACGACCGGCGCGCCGGTCAGCTCCTTCGCGCGCGCGGCGACCTTGCGATAGAAGGTGTGGTCGCCGGTGGTCACCGAGAAAGCGATCAGGCCCGGATTCGCCTCCTTCAGCTTCGCCTCCCACTCGGGGTCGGGCAGGCACAGCACGCGCGTCTCGTGGCCGGCACGCGCGAGCGCCGCGGCCAGCCAGGACAGGCCCAGCATCTCTTGGGGGAGCAGCTTCTGCAGGAAGACAACGCGCATGGTGTTGGATCCGCCGGTTGTTAGAGATGACAAGATCCTATCCTCCTTTTATGTGCGAAGCGCGCCGGGCCTGCCCCTGGCGGCATAAGCTCTTGCTCGATGGATAGTTGCACCGGTGGCTTGGCGCTGGCCCTGAGCGGCGGCGCCGCTCGCGCGGCCTATCAAGCGGGCGTCCTGCGGGGCTTGGCGAGTTTCGCGCCACAGCTCGCGCCGCAGGTGCTGACCGGCGTGTCGGCCGGCGGGATCAACACGGCCTTCCTGGCCGCCAGCGAGCTCTCCTTCACGGCGACGGCCGAGGCACTCGTCGACTTGTGGAGCCGCATGAGCGTCGAGCGCGTGTTCAGCGTCCACACCTCCGCGTTGGCCTGGAACGTCGCGCGCTGGGGCACGCGACTGCTGGCGGGCAAGCGCGGCGGCACGCTGCACACGCGCGGTCTGGTCGATACGAAGCCGCTGCGCGGTTTCCTGTGCGAAGCGCTGCGCACGGAGGGCGCGCGCATCCCGGGCATCGCGGCCTCGTTGGTGCGCGGTCCATTGCGCTCGGTCGCGATCACCGCGTCGAGCTATTCGAGCAGCCAATCGATCACCTGGGTGCAGGGACGGTGCCCCGCCGACTGGGAACGATCGCATCGCCGCAGCGTCGAGACCGAGCTGGGCGTCGATCACATCCTCGCGTCGGCCTCGCTGCCGCTGTTCTTCCCGGCGGTGCACGTGGCCGGCGAGTGGTACGGCGACGGCGGCATCCGGCTGACGCACCCGCTCTCGCCCGCCGTGCACCTGGGCGCGGACCGGATCCTCGCGATCTCGGTGCGCACGCGGGCCGGCCGTGATGCGCCGCACTTCCCGGCGGACGCCGCCGACGGCTACCCGTCCCCCGCGCACATCATCGGCCAGCTGCACCAGGCGATCTTCCTCGACCAGTTCGAAGAGGATGCCGAACAGTTGCGGCGCACGAATCGGATGCTCGAGAAGATGCCGCCCGAGGAGCGCGGGGAATTGCGGCACATCGGGATCCTGGTCCTGCGCCCGTCGGTCGACCTCGGCGAGCTCGCCGGGCAGCACGAGCCGAAGCTGCCGCGGGTATTCCGGTACCTGGTGCGCGGTCTGGGCACGACCGAATCCCAAGGCCACGATGCGCTGTCGCTGGTGATGTTCCAGCCCGACTATCTGCAGCACCTGATCGAGATCGGCGAGCGCGACACGCTGGCGCGGCGCGAAGAGATCGAGCGGTTCTTGGCGGGCTGACCCCCATTCCTCGGGATCCGCCATATGATTACTGCTCGAATCCATATGATTACGGTTCGAATCTAGGAGGAGTCTCGATGCTTTGCGCACTGATCCTGGGGGCCCTTTCGACTGTCGTCCACCCCGCACCGGGCGTCGAACTCCGGCTCGACCTGCGGGAGGTCCCGATCGCGCGCGCCGACGCGCAACTGTGGGTCGACGGCCGGCTCGCCTCGGTTGGTGAGAGCGAGTTGCTGGGCGACCTGCGCCTGTGGAGCGGGAAGGTCGAAGGCAAGCCCGACTCGTACGCGTTCCTGGCCGAGTCCAGACACGGGTCGCGGGGCTGGATCGAGTACGGTGAGCACGTCTGGCATCTCGTCGCCGAGCCCGACCCCGTACTTGGCTGGAATCAGGCGCGCTCGCAATAGATCGACGGCGCCGCGCTCGCGATCGCACCGCCGCGCGCGTGCGAGGTCCGCCGAGTTCCGGACCAGGACGGCTCCGAATCGAGATCGGCACCCGCGCGAGGCGGATCGCAGCTCGCGTCGACCGCGTTGCTTCCGCTGTACGAGTGCAGGCTCGCGCTCGAGACCGACTACCAGTACTACGCGAAGTTCAACAACGTCACCGCGGCGACGACGTACGCGCTCTCCGTCTTCGCCGCGATCAGCGACCGCTTCCGCGAGCAAGTGGGGTGCGTGATCACGCTCCCCTACCTCGGCATCCACACTCAGAACAACGACCCGTGGACGAAGCCCGACGCGAACGCCGCGCCGATCGAGATCTTGCAGGAGTTCAGCGACACGTGGACGCACGGGATGCCGGTCGAGGCCGACCTCGCTCACCTCTGGTCGGGCTCGACGGCGGGCGGCGGGGCCGGCTGGCTCGAGTCCTTGTGCGAGGCCGATTACTGCCATGGCACGACGACAGCCATCGACCTGCAACAGGTCTTCCCACCCGTGCCCTACGGACTGCTGAACCACGACTTCGGCCTGACCGCGCACGAGATCGGTCACGGCTTCGGCGCGATCCACACGCACGACTACTGCCCGCCGCTCGACCAGTGCTCGCCCTGGTTCGGTGCATGCCAGACCGCGCAGGTTTGTACGAGCGAGGGCACGCTGATGAGCTATTGCTCGTTCTGCCCGGGCGGCGATGTGAACACGACGACGTATTTCCACGCCCAGTCGGCGGCGGACATGCGCGCGTTCGTACTGGAGTCATGCCTGCAGCGTTGGGAAGGCCTCGACGTCACGCCGCTCGGACACTCGCTCGCCGGATCCACCGGCACACCGACGATCCAGGCGAGCTGGTCGAAGCCGCTCGATCAGCTCAGCTTCTCCTTCGCGGCCTACAAGGCGCCGACGCAGGGCTACTTCGTGCTCGGGCTCTCGCAACTGAATCTGCCGATCCTCGGCGGCGTGCTCGTTCCCGCGCCGACGATCATCGTCGGATTCCCCGCGCCCGGCGCGACCGCGACAGCGCCGCCGCTCCAGGTGACCGGCGCGTTCCCCAGCGGTATTCACGCATACGCACAAGGCTGGTTCGTCGACCTCGCCGCCCCGAACCTCGTCAGCGCGACGCAGGGGCTCGACGTGGAGCTCGTGATCCCCGATCCGCTGCCCGCACCGACGTGGTTCACGAATCCGGCGAACGGGCGCCAGTACGCTCTGACCAGCTCAGGCAGTTGGTATCACTGCGCGGGCGAGGCCGTCGCGCACGGCGCCCGCCTCGTGTCGATCGGCAGCGCGGCGGAGGAGGCGTGGCTGAAGTCGACCTTCTACGACTCCGGACTCGCGCAGGGAGCGTTGTGGATCGGGCTCACCGACGCGTTCAGCGAAGGCACGTTCTACTGGCTCGACGGCACGCCGTACGCGTACCACCACTTCCCAGCGGGCGAGCCCAACGATGGCTCGGGCTACAACGACGTCGCGTACTGGTGGTGGGGCGGGGTGTGGTACTCGGCATTCGGGTACTACTGGTTCGCCGGCCAACGCGGCTTGATGGAACGTTAGCTCGGCGCGGAGATCGCGCGCACGCGGCGCGCGAAGCTCCTCGCTCGATGGTCGACTGCACCGGCGGACTCGCACTCGTGCTGGGCGGTGGCGCCGCGCGAGCCGCTGACCAGGCCGGCGTGTTGCGCGGCGTCGCGCGAATCGCCCCGACCCTCGCGCCGGCAGTGCTGACCCGCGTGTCCGCCGATGCGATCAATACCGCATTCCTGGCGTCGAGCAACCAGCCGTTCGCGCCGACCGCGGACGCGCTCGCGCGAGGCGACGAGATCGAGCGCTTCCTCGCGCCCTGAGCGCGATTCCCGCGGGTCGGCTAAGCTGGTCCGGGAGATCCTGCCGATGTCGATTCGCGCCGCGCTCGCCGTGCTCGCAATCCTGGCCGTCGCGCGCGCCGATCGCGCGCAGCTCGTCGAGCTGTCGATCCCGCCGCTGTCGACCGAGCCCGCGCTCTCGGGTTGGCTCACGCCGCATTTCGCTTGCTGGGATCCTGCGCTCGCGCCGCGCGACGAGCTGTTCGTCTTCCTCCACGGCCTCGACGGATCACCGGGCGCGTGCAAGAACCTGATCCGCACCGCGGCGCGCGCGGGCTACCGCGCGGTCGGCATCACGTACCCGTGCTCGTGGGTCCCGTTCCAATTCTGCAACACGAGCGCTGACCCTGACTGCTACGAGAACCTGCGCCTGGAAATCTTCGACGGCGTCGATCACAGCCCTTGGATCGCGGTGCCGAGCGCTGATTCGATCGAGAACCGGCTCGCGAAGTTGCTCGCGCACCTGCAGACGACCGCGCCCGAGCAGAACTGGTCGAGCTTCCTCGACGGTGGCACGACCGCGTGGTCGAGGGTCGTGCTCTACGGCCACTCGCAGGGCGGGACGAACGCCGCGGTGATCGCCAGGCACCGCGTGGTCGCGCGAGCGATCCTATCGGCACCGCCGGCCGACGCGAGCCAGGCACTCGGCGGTTACGCGCCGTGGTGGTCGACGCACGCGACGCCGAGCGCGTCGTACTTCGGGTTCGTGCACGCGCAGGACGCGCTGTCGACGAAGCTCGCAGTCTGGTCGCTGCTCGGCATGGCGCCGTTCGGTCCGGCGTACGACGTCGCGACGGTAGGCGCGCCGTTCAGCTTCACCCACCAGTTGCAGACGACGCTCGCGCCGGCGCTCGCCGGCCAGTACCACAACAGCGTCGCGACTGACGCGACGACGCCGCTCGGCGCAGGCGGCAAGCCGGTGTACGAGCCGGTGTGGCGCCACTTGATCTCCGGCGGCGAGCACGTGCTCACGCCGCAGCTCGGCGCGGACAAGGCGTCGCTATCCGTCGCGGCGGGCGGCGCCGTGCACTGGTCGCTGAACGCCGGGTCGCAGCACGCGGGACATGCGTACTGGATCGCCGGCAGCCTGTCGGGTGTTGCACCCGGGCTCGATCTCGGCGCGGTGCACCTGCCGCTCAACGTCGATGCGTGGACGCTCGTGACGGTCACGCAGCCGAACCAGGGGCCGTTCGGCGCGACGCTCGGCGTGCTCGACGCGCTTGGACGCGCCGGCGCGACACTCTCGCTGCCGCCGCTCTCGGATCCTTCCCTGGTGGGCGTGCAAGCCAATCACGCCTACGTCGTGCTCGACGCTTGGACGCCCGTCGCTGCGTCGAATGCGCAGACGCTCGTGCTGAACTGAGCGCGCGGCCCTCGCGGTCAATTGAACTTCTGGTGCAGCTGCACCGGCGGCCCCTTCCGGCGCAGCCGCATGTTGAGCACCTCGACGAACAGCGAGAATGCCATCGCCGCGTAGATGTAGCCCTTCTCGACGTGCTTGCCGAAACCCTCGAGCACCAGCATCACGCCGATCAGCAGCAGGAAGGACAGCGCGAGCATCTTCATCGTCGGGTGCTTCTCGATGAACGCGCTGATGCGGCCGGCGAAGATCAGCATCACCGCCACCGAGATCACGACGGCGGCGATCATGATCTCGATCTTCGAGGCCATGCCGACCGCGGTGATCACCGAGTCGAGCGAGAAGACGATGTCGAGCGCGATGATCTGGGCGATGATCGCGTTGAACGAGACCGCCTTGCTGCTCGGACCGCCGTGCGCGGCGCCCTCGAGCTTGTCGTGGATCTCCATCACCGCCTTGGCGACGAGGAAGTGCCCGCCGATCAGCAGGATCAGATCGCGCCCGCTGAACGAGTGATCGAAGATCGGATCGGTGAAGAGCGGCTTGGTCAGTCCCATCACCCAGGAGATCGCGAGCAAGAGCGCGATCCGCGCGAATATCGCGAGGAACAGGCCGATCTTGCGGGCCTTCCCCTGCTGCTCCTTCGGCAGCTTGCCCGAAAGGATCGAGATGAAGACGACGTTGTCGATGCCGAGGACGATCTCGAGCGCGGCGAGGGTGACGAGGGCGGCGAGGTTCTCGGAAGTGAGGAGTTCTTGCACGGGGCGGTACGTTAGCAACTCGCCCACATCCGATCCGCAGCTGATTCCGTAGGCTCTTGGTCTCCGATGCTCGTCGCCTGCCTGCTCCTCGCGGGCCTTCTGCCCCACCCCAACTCGATCAGCTCGAGCCGCTTGCGCGTGCCGCTCGAGCGCGATCGCGTGCTCGTCGAGCTCGTGTGCGAGGCGCCGACGCTGTGCGAGGCCCTGCCGCTCGATCGCGACGGCGATCGGCGCCTGTCCGCCGCGGAACTCGAGGCCGGTTTCGACGCGGTGCGCGGCTACGCGACGTCGCACTACAGGATCCGCTGGTGCGACCAGGGCGGAGCGGCCCCGGCGCCGCTCAGCGGGAGCCTCGTATCGCTGCGCGAGGTGCCGCCCGACGCGCGGGCCGGCGCTGCCGATGCACAGTGGATCGAGCTGCGGCTCGAGTACCCGTCGGCGCGCGCGGTCGAGGGGCTGCGCATCGACTTCGACCTCTTCTTCGAGACGAATCCGGCGCACCTGGACTTCTGCGAGGTGGTCTGGGAGGGCGAGCCGCCGACGCCCTGGAAATTCAACGCCGAGAACGCGTCGATGACGTTCTACGACGCGCGCCTGGCCGCCGAGCTCGACCTCGTCGCGCGACCGAACGTGCTGCGCGACAGCATCCGCGAGGGCGTCGACCACATCCTCGGGGGCTGGGACCACCTGTGCTTCCTGCTGGCGCTGCTGGTCGCGTCGAGGAGCGTGCGCGGCCTGCTGTGGACGGTCACGGCCTTCACGCTCGCGCACTCGCTGACACTCGCGCTCGCCGCCTTCGACGTCGTGCACATCCCGAGCACGTGGATCGAGCCGGCGATCGCGCTCTCGATCGCGTACGTGGCGGCGCTGAACCTGTGGTGGGCGAGGCTGCCGTGGAAGAGTCCGCGCGCGCCGTGGAGCGAAGCACTCGGCTTCGGATTGATCCACGGCCTGGGCTTCGCGGGCCTGCTGCGCGAGCTCTTGATCGAGGAGCCGCAGAAGCTGCGCGTGCTTGTCGGGTTCAACCTAGGAGTCGAGCTGGGACAGATCGGCGTCGTGCTGGTGCTACTCGGAGCGTTCGCATTGATCGGCAAGCTCACGGGCCGCGCGCGGGAGCCGGAAGCGAGCCTCGCGCCGCGCCCGCTGGACTGCTGGTTGTCGTGGGGCGTGCTGCTGGCGGGGCTGTATTGGTGCGTCGAGCGGCTGTGGTAGCCCGCGCGAGGCTTCAGCGCCCCGGCTGGCAGAAGCAACTCGACATCAGCTTCACGTCCGCGTCGCGCCACGCCGCCGCGTAGCGCTGTTGCGCGCTCGCGGCACCGGCCGCATCCCCGCTCTCGCGCAGCGCGCGCGCGAGCCCGAACAGCGCCCAGCCGTTCTCCGGATTGCGCACGAGATCGGCGCGGAACACGTCGGCCGCCTCGCTCCAGCGCCGGTCCTCCATCAACGCGGCGCCGAGCGCGTGCCGCACCGGCATCAGCCAGTCCGGCGGCTCGTCGTACTGCAGCCCGTCCTCGATGACAACGGCCGAGCGCAGGCTTGCGAGTCCCTGCTCGCGCAATTTCGCATCGCCCGCCAGCTGCCCCGCTCGAATCGCGAGCTCCCCCGCCAGCATCGAGCGCGCGATCCCGATCACGTCGGACGACTTGCTGTTGCCGACCTGCCGCGCCGGCGGGACGCGCGCGGCCCAGGCCTCGAGCTCGCGCTGCTCGGCGCGCGCGTCGTCCAGGCGCCCGAGCGCGACCAGCGCGACGCCGCGCGCATACGCGCGCAGCGCGTTGGCGATCGGAAACATGTCCTCGAAGGCCGGCGCGCGCAACACATCCTCCCAGCGCCCGAAGCGCACGCTCACGTGCAGCTCGGCCGGCAAGAGCCCGTCGATGAACTCGACCAGCATCGCTCGCGTCGCCGGCGGGAACGCGTCGGCGACCGCGCGCGACTGTTCGAGCGCGACGCCCGAGCGCCCGCGCATCATCTCGCTCCACATCAGGAAGTGGTGGTTGTGCGCGAAGTAGATGCGCGTGAAGCCGGCCACCGGGAAGCGCTCGAGCAGCGCGCGGTCGGCCTCGATCGCGCGCAGATTGCACGCCGAGGCCTCGGCCCAGCGGCCGAGCCGAGCATCGATGTGCGAGGGCATGTGCACGAGGTGACCGATGCCGGGAACCATGTGCCGCAGACGATCCGCGGCGGACAGCGCGGCCTGCGGGGTGGGCGATGCCTCCAGCGCATGGATCGTCAGGTGCAGCGCGCCCGGGTGCTTCGGGTCGAGCGCGAGCGCGTGCTCGAGCGTCTCGATGATCTCACTCGTGCGTCCCTTGCGCTCGCCGTCGCGCGTCCACAGATCCCACGGCTGCAGGTCCATCAGGCTCTCGGCGTACAGCGTCGCGATGTCCGCGTCGCGCGGATGTGCGCTCCACAGGGCTTGCATCGCGGCCGCGTAGGCTTCGTCGAGCGGGCGCCGGTCCGCAGGCGGATCCGCGGCGTAACGCGCGCCCAGCGCCTCGACCAGCGCGTGCTCGAGTTCGCGCCTTGGAGAGGCTCGCCCGCCCGATGCGCGCTGGGCATCGCAGCGCCGCGCGGCTTCGCGCCACGCCGCATGCGCCTCCCGCGAACCGGCCTCGGTCATCGCGGGGTTGTTGATGTGCGGCCCCAAGCTCAATGCGATCCCCCACCAGGGCATCGGCGCCGTCGGATCGGCTTCGGCGGCCGCGCGGAAGCAGCGGATCGCCTCGTCGTGACTGAAGCCGTAGGCGAGGGTCAGGCCCTGGTCGAAGTAGCGCTGAGCGACCGGCGAACGCGTATCGATCGAACGCTCGATGCCGATGAGATCGGCATGGAATTCCGGCTGGCCCGGCAGCGGTTGCAGCTCGGTGGAGCGGCAAGCGGCGCTGACGCACAGCGCGAGACCGAGGAGCGCGATTCGGACGAGAAGTTGCTGAACCGGCTGCTGGATCCCCATGCCCCAGAGGCTAGCGTCCGGAGGCCCAGATCCATGCACATGTCGGACCTGGGCGCCGCCTGCCCGCGTGGCAGGGAACGAACCCGGCCCGGTCAGGCTAGCGCCGCGCCCTGCTGTACTGGTCCATGATCCGCAGGTACGGCAACTGGCGCTCGACCTTCCTCAGCGCCGCGAACTTCGCGATGCGACGCTGGTTGGCCAGCTGTGGATCCCCGACGCTGCGATCGCGGAGCAGCCGCAGTTCCGTCTGCATCGCCCGGCGGTTCGCACTCTCCTTCACGCGCTCGACGCGGTCGAGTCGCCCGTCCTGGTCCATGTCGTACCGTCCCAGGCGCTCGCGGTTGCGCTCAGCCAGCAACTTCTGGCGCTCCTGCTTCTGGTGCAGCATGGCCGCGTAGCCCGAGCCGTAGCGGGAGCCGAGGCGCAGCTCGAGCTTCACGCGGCGCAGCATCGGCTCGATCTGAGGCGCGTAGCGTTCGTAGGCGGGCGAACGCCTGGACCGGACGCTCTGGGCCTCGAGGTTCGAGGAAGCAGCGAGCAGGAAGAGGACACCGAGGCAAGCAAGGGACTTCATCGTGGGTAACCAAGAGTCTGCCCCACCGATTCCGCTCCGGTCGCCACTGGGAAAAAGGTGCCGAGGTCCCCGTCCGGGGCCCCGGCTCTGCGGATCGGGAGGCCGCTGCCTGGCCGGCCCGGACTATTTCAACCGGTGCACGCGCACGGTCTTGCCCTTGACCTTCCCGCTCGAGAGCTTGCGCAGCGCCTCGTCCGCGATCGCGCGTTCGACGGCCACGTAGGTCGCGTATGCATTGACCTGGATCTTGCCGACCTGCGCGGCGCGAAATCCCGCCGTGCCCGTCAGCGCGCCGAGCACGTCGCCGGCGCGGATCTTCTCCTTGCGCCCGCCGAGGATCTGCAGCGTGGCCATCGGCGGCGCGAGCGACGCGCGTCGCGCGGGCTTCAGCGCGCCGAGCTGCTGCCACTCGCACGGGGTGCCGGCGGCGGCCTCGATGCGGCCGACGTAGCCGGACTCGCGCGGTCCGACGAGACTGAGGGCCCAGCCCTCGGCGTCGACGCGGCCGGTGCGGCCGATCCGGTGCACGTGCACCTCGGGGTCCGGCGTGATGTCCACGTTGATCACCGCCTCGAGCTCGGCGATGTCGAGCCCGCGCGCGGCGACGTCGGTCGCCACGAGCACCGAGCAACTGCGATTGTCGAACTGGATCAGCACCTGGTCGCGCTCGCGCTGATCGAGCTCGCCGTGAAGTGCCAGCGCGACGTAGCCGCGTTGTTGCAGCAGCGCGAGCAGTTCGCGGCACTGCTGCTTCGTGTTGCAGAACGCGAGCGTGCTCTGCGGTCGGTAGTGCTCGAGCAGCCGCGCGACGGCGTCGAGGCGCTCGGACTCTTCCACTTGGTAGAAGACCTGCCGGATCTTCGTCGGCGCGTGCTGCTCGAGCAGCTTGACCTCCCGCGGCGCCCGCAAGAAGCGCCGCGCGAGTTCGGCGATGCGCTCCGGGAAGGTCGCGGAGTACAGCAGTGTCTGGCGCGCCGGCGGGCAAGCCTGCGCGAGTCGGACGATGTCGTCGTGGAAGCCCATGTCGAGCATCCGGTCGGCCTCGTCGAGCACCAAGGTGTTCAGGTCGTGCAGCACGAGGCTGCCGCGCGTCACGTGATCGAGCAGTCGCCCCGGCGTGCCGACGACGATGTGCGCGCTGTGCGCGAGGCTCGCCAGTTGCGGCCGGATCGGAGCGCCGCCGCACAGGGTCAGCACCTTGATGTGCTCTTCGGCACGCGCGAGGCGCCGGATCTCCTGCCCCACCTGCTCGGCGAGCTCGCGCGTCGGGCACAGCACGAGCCCCTGGATGCCCTGGATGCCCGGCTTCAGATTCGCGAGCAGCACCAGCGCGAAGGCGGCCGTCTTGCCGCTGCCGGTCTTCGCCTGCGCGAGCAGATCGTGGCCCGCGAGCGCGACCGGCAGGCTCTGCGCCTGGATCGGCGTCATCGCGTGGTAGCCCAGGCGCTGCAGGTTCGCCAGTGTGGCCGGCGGAAGCGCGAGTTGGCTGAAGGCGGGACCAGGAGGCGCTTGCGACATCGAGGGCCGCCGAGCATGCCACGCGGAGGGCCGGATGCGTGCGTCGTTTCCCGGCCCAGGCGCCGAGCGCGCGCTCGACCCGGTTTTCACCCTCGACTTGGGCGCGGCGCGAGCGATGCTCTAGCCACGGCGATGAAGAAGCGGCGCAAGCGCGAGTCCAAGGCGGCCGACGAAGCGAGCTACGTGTGCGACTCGTGCGGCGAGACCATCGTCGTTCCGCTCGATCCTTCCGCGGGCGAGCACCAGAGCTACGTCGAGGACTGCCCGGTGTGTTGCTCGCCGAACGAGATCAGCGTCGACTACGACGAGGACGGTTCGGCGCGCGTGTCGAGCCGGCCGGAGTAGCGCGCGCTCGGTCGCCCGAGCCGACAGGCGACATGCGGCGGGTCCATTCGTCGAACTCGCTCGATCCGCGGCCGCCGGAACCAGGAGCATGCCGGCTCCGGGGGACGGCTCCACGCCTTGCCGGGCCCCCCCAGCGACAAGCGTCTGCATCCGAAGCATGCGGCTGGCGAACTGGCTGACACCGGGTGGTCCGCGTTCCTCCAATGGACTAATCTGGTCGCCCGCTTTCGCCAGTCCCGGCCCCGTCCATGGCAACCGGCAGCCCCCCCGACCTCGCAGCCCTCAAGATCGACCGCGGACCGCGCCGGCGTTCGAGCGGCGGCAGCGGCTTCGGTCGCTTCGTGCCCTGGCTGCTGCTGCTCCTGCTGCTCGGCGCGCTGTGGCTGTTCCGCGCGCCGCTCCTGGCGCGAGTCGATGCGCTGCGACTGCCGGTCGTCGAGGTCGTGCGCGTCGAGAAGAGCTCCGCCGCCGCCGCCAGCGCCGTGCAGGGAACCTCGGCCAACGGCTACATCGTTCCGTCCCGGCGCGCCGCGTTGTCCGCCGACACGCCGGGCCGCATCGTCGAGCTCAACGTGACCGAGGGCTCGACGATCAAGAAGGGCGACATGGTCGCGAAGCTGTATTCGGAAGAGCTCGAGGCGGCGTTGCGGCAAGCCGAAGCGGCGCTCGTGGCGACCGAGCGGGCGGCGGAGCAGGCCAACGCCGACGTGCAGGCCGCGCGCGCCGATCTCCCGCGCCTCGAGAAGGAGGTCGAGGCCGCCGATGCGGCGGTTGCGGCCGAGCTCCCGATGCGCAATTGGTACCGCCAGGAAGTCGAGCGGTTCGGCAAGCTCGCCGGGCAGGGCGTCAGCGACGAACGACGTGTCGACGAGGCGCGCGCGAACCTCGCCAGCACCGAGGCGCGCATGCGGACGGCTTCCTCGCGCAAGGACGCCGCGTCGGCCGCGCTGGAGGCGGGGCACGCGCAGGTTCAGCGCGCGGAAGCGGCACTGCGCAGCGCGCAGGCGCAGGTGCCCGTGTTGGCCGCGGCGCGCGACCTGTCCAAGGCGACGCTCTCGAAGACCGAGGTGCGCGCGCCCTTCGACGGCATCGTCGTGCTGAAGGACGCCGAAGTGGGCGAGGTCGTGTCGCCCAACGTGCAGGGCGGCTCGAACGCGCGCGGCTCGGTCGTCACGATGGTCGACTTCGCGTCGCTGGAGGCGCAGGCCGAGGTGCCGGAGACGACGCTGCCGACCGTCGCGACCGGTCGGCCGGCGCGCATCTTCCTCGATGCCTATCCGGACAAGCCGTACACGGGGACCGTCGCGCGCATCTGGCCGACGGCGAACCGCTCGAAGGGCACGGTCGAGGTGCGCGTGACCTTCGATGCACCGGACGAGTTCCTGCGGCCGGAACTCGGCGTGCGCGTGGTGTTCCTGCCGCCGGGCGCCAAGGCGGACGCCGGCGCGGGTGCGGCGCCCCAACCGTCCGAGCCGCGCATCCTGATCTCCGAGACTTGCCTGGTGCAGATCGAGGGCAAGACCGGTGTGTTCGCGCTCGAGCGCGACGTGCTGCGCTTCGCGCCGCTCCAACTCGGCGAGCGCAAGAGCGGCCGCGTCGTCGTCGAGTCCGGGCTCTCTGGCGGGGAAGAAATCGTGCAGGATCCCGCTGCGACGCTCGAGGCCGGCCAGCGCGTGCAGCGCAAGCCCACGTAGTCCCAAGTCGTCCGCGGGCGGCAGGCGCCCGCTTCCGCTCCCTCCTTCCGATCCCCCTCCACCGATGCCCTCTCCCATCATCCAGGTCCATGGAGTCACCAAGCAGTATCAGCGCGGCGGCGAAACTCTGACCGTGCTCGACAAGCTCGACCTCGAGATGGCCGAGGGCGGCTACTACGCGCTGATGGGGCCGTCGGGCTCGGGCAAGACGACGCTGCTCAACCTGATCGGCGGGCTCGACCACGCCGACTCCGGTGAGCTCATCGTCGCCGGCGAGGATCTGACCTCGCTCAACGGGAACGACCTCGCCGCCTGGCGCGCCGAAACCGTGGGCTTCGTGTTCCAGGGCTTCAATCTGCTGCCGGTGCTGACGGCGGTGAAGAACGTCGAGCTGCCGCTGCTGCTCACGCCGCTCTCGGCGCGGCAACGCCGCGAGCAGGCGCTGCGCGCGCTCGAGCTGGTCGGTCTGGCGGACCGCGCAAACCACCGTCCCAAGCAACTGTCGGGAGGGCAGGAACAGCGCGTCGCCATCGCGCGCGCGCTGGCCACCGATCCGAAGATCATCCTGGCCGACGAGCCCACGGGCGACCTCGACCGCGTCAGCGCCGGGCAAGTGCTCGACCTGCTCGGTCGGCTCAACGAAGAGTTCAAGAAGACGATCCTGATGGTCACGCACGACCCGATCGCCGCGGCGCGCTCGCGCTCGATCGTGCACCTCGACAAGGGCAAGCTCGGCAGCATCGAGCACAACCGCCCGCTGGAGACAGCGGCAGCCAGGAGCTGAACGTGGGCTCGATCCCGCTGGGCCTGCTCTGGCAGAACCTGCGCCGGCACTGGCTGCGCACCGGGCTGACGATGGCGTCGATCGTTGTAGCCGTGTTCCTCGTGTGCTTCCTGCGCACGCTGATCGTGGCGCTGAACGCCGGCATCGAGGCCTCGGCCAACAACCGACTGTGGGTGCAGTCGGCGGTCAGCCTGTTCGTCGATCTGCCGCTCTCCTACCAGCCGCGCATCGCGAGCGTGCCGGGCGTCGAGGAAACGTGCAAGTTCCAGTGGTTCCAGGGCACGTACATCGAGCCGTCGAACTTCTTCGCGCAATTCGGCGTCGACGCGGCCGCGCTCGAGCGGATGTATCCGGAGATGAGGCTCGTCGAAGGGAGCTTCGCCGCGTTCGTCGCGAACGACCAGGGCTGTCTGACCGGCAGCGCCACCGCCCAGCGCTTCGGTTGGAAGGTCGGCGACGTGATCGAGCTCGAAGGCACGATCTTCCCGCGGCCGGACCGCACGCCGTGGACGATGCGCCTGGAAGCGATCTACGACGCGGACAATCCGAACTTCGACAAGACGATGTTCTTCTTCCATCACAACTACCTGCAGCGCGCGCTCGAGTCCGGCGAAGCGCTCGGCAACCAGGGCGTCGGCACCTACGTCGTGCGCATCGCGCCAGGTGCCGACGCGACGACCGTGATGGCCGGCATCGACGAGCTGTACGAGAACGGACCGCAGCGCGTGCAGACGACGACCGAGGCGGAATTCAACCGCCAGTTCGTCTCGATGTTGGGCAACATCCCGACGTTCCTGCGCTCGATCGGCGGCGGCGTCGCGTTCGCCATCCTGCTCGCGGCGCTGAACACGATGCTGATGGCCGGGCGCGAGCGGACGCGCGACTTCGGGATCATGAAGGCGATCGGATTCCGCGACTCGACGGCGTTCGGACTGCTGCTCGGCGAGTCGCTGCTCGTTTGCGGGATCGCGGGTGCGATCGGGCTCGCGCTGTACGTCGGCAGCGCGCCGGTCGTCGCGACCGCGATCTCGCGGATGTTCCCCGGCTATCGCGCGACGCCCGAGACGATCGCGACCGGGGCCGCCTTGGCGCTCGGCGTCGGCCTGCTCGCCGGCATCATCCCCGCCTGGCAGGCCGGGCGGTTGCGTCCGGTCGAGGCGCTGAGGCAGGAGGGCTAGCCGTGGCCGTCGTCCCCTTCGAATACAACCTGCGCAGCCTGTTCGTGCGCCGCTCGTCGACCCTGCTGACGGTGATCGGCATCGGCGCGACCGTCGCCGTGCTGGCCGGTGTGCTCGCGCTGCAGCAGGGCTTCGCGCGGCTGTTCAGCGAAACGGGCCGCGATGACGTCGCGATCTTCCTGCGCCCGGGCTCGAGTTCGGAGGGCGAGAGCGGCTTCACGCGCGAGCACGCGGAAACGCTGATGAAGAGCACGCCCGAGATCGCGCGCGACGAAGCGGGACAGCCGCTCGCCAGCGGCGAGTTGTACGTCGCGGTGCGCCTGCGCAAGAACGACGGCGGCGAAACGAACGTCCCGGTGCGCGGCGTGCAGGATCTGTCCTTCGCGATCCGCGGCGAGCAGTTCCGCATCGTCGAGGGCGCGCGCTTCAAGCCCGGCACCGACGAGGTGATCGTGGGCAAGTCGCTCGCGATGCGCATCCCGCACGCGCAGATCGGCGACGTGATCGTGCTGAATCTGACGCCGTTCCGAGTGGTCGGGCACTTCGAGAGCGACGGGCCGTTCACCTCCGAGATGTGGGGCGATCTCGACCGGATGACCGAGGCTTTGCAGCGCGACGGCTGCAGCCGGGTGATCGCCAAGCTGGTCGATGGCGCCGACGTCGCGGAGCTCCGCGAAAGGCTCGAGAACGACAAGGTCTCGCCCGCGAAGGTGCAGACCGAGCGGCAATACCTGACCGCGCAGACGATCGCCTTGTCGGCGATCCTCATCACGCTCGGCGGCTTCCTCGGCTTCGTGATGGGCATCGCCGCGGTGTTCACCGGCATCAATTCGATGCTCTCGGCGATCTCCGCGCGCACCAGCGAAATCGGCGTGCTGCTCTCGATCGGCTTCCGCCCCTGGTCGATCTTCGTGGCCTTCCTGCTCGAGTCGGTGTTGCTCGGACTGCTCGGCGGCGTCGTGGGCTGCCTGATGGCGCTGCCGCTGAACGGCGTGCGGACGGGCACGACGAACTTCCAGACCTTCACCGAGGTCGCCTTCGCCTTCCGGATCACTTCCGACGTGCTCGTGCCCGCCGTGGTGTTCGCGCTGGTGCTCGGCGTGCTCGGCGGTCTGTGGCCGGCCTGGCGCGCAAGCCGCATGCGCCCGACCGAGGCCCTGCGCCGCGCCTAGCGGCCCCGCCGTTCGCCATGCCCTTCGGTCTGATCTGGCACAACCTGCGCCGGCATTGGCTGCGCTCCGCGCTGACCATCGGTTCGCTGGGCATCGCGCTGTTCCTGATCACGGCCCTGCGTGCGCTCGTCAACAGCCTCGAGGCCGGCGTGCGCGGCGCCGCCGGCAATCGCATCGTGGTCGGCTCCGACGTCAGCCTGTGGGTGCAATTGCCGACGAGCTACCAGGCCAAGATCGCGCAGATCGAGGGCGTGGAGAAGCTCATCAAGTGGCAGTGGTTCGGCGCCTACTACCAGACCTCCGCCGACCTCTTCGCGCAGTGGGCGGTCGACAAGGACGTGCTGTTCGACGTCTATCCGGAGATGAAGCTCGTCGCCGGATCGATGGACGAGTTCCTGGTGCGACGCGACGCATGCCTCGTCGGCATCGAGCTCGCGAAGACCTACGGGTGGAAGCCGGGCGACACGATCCCGCTGCTCGGCAACACCTATCCGCGCGCCGACGGCGGCGCTTGGCAGTTCTACTGCGCGGGCGTGTACGAGGCGCGGCTGCCGGTCGACAACCGCTCGATGTTCTTCGACTACGCATACCTGGAGCAGGCGGGCGAGGCCGGCGAGACGATGTACTGGCCCGGGTGCATGCTCTACGTCGCGCGCACGGCCGAGGGGGCGGATCAGGAAGCCGTGATCCAGGCCATCGACCGGCTGTACGAGAACGGCCCCTACAAGACGAAGACGCAGCCGGAGAGCGAGTTCAATCGTCAGTTCGTGACCATGGTCGGCAACATCCCGGCCCTGATGGCGGCGATCGGCGGCGCGGTTTCCTTCGCGATCGTGATGGCGGCGCTCAACACGATGCTGATGGCCGCGCGCGAGCGCACGCGCGATCTCGGCATCATGAAGGCGTTGGGGTTCACCGACGGCACCGCCTTCGCGCTGATGCTGGTCGAGTCGTTCGCGATCGCCGCGGCCGGCGGCCTGATCGGCGTCGGCACCGCCCTGGCAACGGAGTCCGCAATTGCCTTCCAACTCTCGGCGAACCTCTTCCCGGGCTACGAGATCACGCCGGACATGATCATGGGCGCGGTCGCCGCCGCGATCGCGATCGGCCTGGTCGCGGGCATCGTGCCGGCCTGGCGCGCGAGCCGGCTGCGCGCGGTGGAAGCGATCCGGGCGGGAGCGTAGTCGCAGCGATGGCCCTCGTTCCCCTCGCCTACAACCTGCGCTCGCTGTGGGTGCGCCGAGCGTCCACGTTCCTGACCGTGTTCTCGATCGCGGCCACCGTCGCGGTGCTGGCGGGCGTGATCTCGCTCGAGCAGGGCTTCACGGCGATCTTCGCCGAGAGCGGGCGACGCGATGTCGCGGTCTTCTGGCGCCCCGGCGCCCAGGACGAGGGCTCGAGCATCTTCAAGCCCGAGTACGCCGACGTGCTGATCAAGAACAGCCCGGACATCGAACTCGACGCATCCGGGCAACCGCTGGCGGCGGCCGAGATGTTCCTGGCGATACTGCGCGAGAAGGTCGACGCGGGCGGCGTCGTATTCGTTCCGATCCGCGGCGTGCAGCCGATGAGCTTCACGATCAACGCGGATCGGCTGCGCACGATCGAGGGGCGCGATTTCGCCTGGGGCAACGACGAGGTCGTAGTCGGACGCAAGCTCGTCGGCCGCATCGCCGATTGCCGCATCGGCGACGTGCTGATGCTGAACACCACGCCGTTCCGAGTGGTCGGGGTGATCGACGATTCCGGGCCCTTCGCCGGCGAGATCTGGGGCGACCTCGAGCGCCTGCGTGTCGCGCTCAAGCGCGACGCGTACAACCGCGTGATCGCGAAGTTGAAGCCGGATGTCGATTGGCCGGCGCTGCAGGAGCGCCAGCGGCGCGACAAGCAGGTGCCGGCCGACGTCTACAGCGAACTCGACGCGAATTTGCGGGCGACCGAGAGGCTCTCGCGCATCCTGACTCAGCTCGGAATGGCGCTGGCCGCGATCATGGGTGTCGCCGCGGTGTTCACCGGCATCAACTCGATGCTCTCGGCGATCGCATCGCGCACGCACGAGATCGGCGTGCTCAAGTCGATCGGCTTCACGGCCGGCGCGATCTTCTCGAGCTTCCTGTTCGAATCCGTGCTCGTCGGAATCGTCGGCGGCGTCGTCGGCTGCGCGCTGAGCCTGCCGCTGAACGGCATCCAGACCGGCGCGATGAACTTCAACACGTTCACCGACGTCACCTTCGCATTCAAGACGACGCCGACGGTGCTGGTGACCGCGTTCCTGTTCTCGCTACTGCTCGGAATCGTCGGCGGCGCCTGGCCGGCCTGGCGCGCGGCGCGCATGCGGCCGACCGAGGCGCTGCGGCACGAGTAGTACCGCGCGGAACTACGCCAACCTGCCCAGCGCTTCCGCGACCGCCGCCCAGTCGCGCGCCTCGGGCGTCTTCTCCTGCACCTGCACGAAGCGCACGATCCCCTGCTTGTCGACGATCACCGTCGCGCGCTGGCTGATGAACGGCACCTTCGGGTGCTCCAACCCGAACTGCTTCGTCACGTCGAGCATCGGATCGGCGAGCAGGTCGTGCTTGATCGCGCGCGCGGCCTTGAAGGCGCGATGGCTCCACATCGAGTCGCGGCTGATACCGACGACGACCGCGTCCTTGGCCGGCAGCACCGGCTCGGTGGAAATGCGGCAGTGCTCCTTCTCGCAGGTCGGACTCCAATCGAGCGGGTACCACATCAGCACGACGTTCTTGCCGCGCTGGGCGGAGAGCTTCCACTCCGCGTCATCCTGGTTCTTGAGGGTGAAGTCGGGAGCGGGAGTTCCAACTGCAATCGGCATCGGTTTCCTCGGTGAACGGGGCGTGGTGGTCGGGTGCGGGCGGGACTCGCGGCGCGAGACTCTATCCGCACTCGCGCGCTTCGCCCAGCACCCGTACAGGCTACGCTAGCGGCCACCGCGTCACGATCTCCGACTGCCCATGTCATTTCTCACCTACGGCTTCACGCTGTGCTCGATCCTGGTCCAGGACCTCCAGGCCCCGGCGACCCCGACCCCGCCCGCTCTCGGCGCCTGGCGCGCCTGGCTCGACTCCCCCGGCGGCGAGCTTCCGTTCGAGCTCGAACTGCGCGAAGCCGAAGGGCGCCTGCTTTCCATCATCGCCAATGGCGACGAACGCCTGGGCGTGCCCCTCACCAAGCTCGAGGCCGGCCGGCTGACGCTGCGCTTCGGTCACTACGATGCGACGATCACGGCGGCAGTGTCCGCCGACGGACGGCGCCTCGACGGCGAATGGCGCAAGCTGCGCGGCCCCGATGACTGGAGCGTGCTGCCGTTCCACGCCACCTTCGGCGACGCGCCGCGCTTCGGCGCGCCGACAGGCGACGATGCGACCGCGATCGCCGGTCGCTGGGCCGCTACCTTCGTTTCGAGTCCGGAACCGGCGGTCGCGGTATTCGAGGCTCGACCGGGGGGCGTCGTTCACGGCACCTTCCTGACCGCGACCGGCGACCACCGCTTCCTGGAGGGCAGCTACGCCGACGGCCGGCTCCGGCTCTCGTGTTTCGACGGGGCGCACGCGTTCCTCTACGACGCGCGGACGGGCACGGAGGGCGGTCTCGCCGGCGACTTCTGGTCGGGCGACCGTCACCACGAGCTGTGGCGCGCCAGGCGGCAGGACGACGCGAAACTCGCCGATCCGCAGTCGGCTCTGCATCCGAAATCCACGGCGCGCTTCGATCAGCTCTCCGCCATCGGCCTGGACGGGGCGCTGTACTCTCTCGCGGAGCCTCCCTTCGCGGGCAAGCTCCGCATCGTCACCCTGTTCGGCACCTGGTGCCCGAACTGTCACGACGAGGCGAAGCTGCTGGTCGAGCTCGATCAGAAATACCGCGAGCGCGGCGTGCTGTTCATGGGGCTTGCCTTCGAGCTCACGGGCGACGTCGCGCGCGACCTGAACCAAGTGCGTGGATTCGCGGCGCGACACCGGATCCGGTTCCCGCTGCTGCTGGCAGGCAAGGCCGACAAGGAAACGACGGCGAAGTTCTTCCCGCTGTTCGACCGGATCGCGGCGTACCCGACCACGGTGTTCCTGGACGCCGAGGGGAATCCGCGCTCGGCATGGAGCGGCTACAGCGGTCCCGCGACCGGCGCCGAGCACACCGACCTGCGCTCACGCTTCGAGAACCTGATCGAGACCCTGCTGGCCGAGGAATCGCCCAGCGCGGGAGCGACCTGGGCGGAGCTGCAACGCGTGAACTGGCTGTATTTCGGCCCGAAGAGCGGCCTGGGCCTCTCGTTCCTGGCCAATGAGCAGGGCCTGCCGCTGGTGCACGAGCGCGTGTACGGCCCGGCCGATGATCTGCCGCAGATCGAGGACTCCGAGGGCCTGGTTCTGCTGCAGGAACGTGTCGTCCCGATCACGGTCTCCAATCTGGCGGTGAGCTGGGGCAAACGCTCGTTCCTCTTCGATCGAACGGCCCAGGTGCTGATCAATCCCACCGATTGCGGCGATCGCCTGACGCCCAACGAGATGTCCTGCGCGCCGCTGCTCGATCCGTCCCAACTGCGAACGCCCGAGGGATTCCCCAAGGCTCTCTTGAATCCCGACCAGCGCGTGCGACGCGAGGCCGCCGCCGCGCTGGCGAGGGATGCGCGGCCCACCATCCGCGCGCTCGCGCCGAAATTGATGCCGCTGCTCCTGGATCCGATCTCCGATGTCCGCGCGCAGGCTTGCTGGGCCGTGGGCGAGCTCGGAATGACGGCGGCGCGCGCCGGACTGCTGGCGAATCTCGAACACCGCAGTCCGGCCGTGCGTCGCGAGGCGCTGCGCGCTCTCGGCAAGATGTTCCACGGCGATGCCGATGTCGCGGCGGCGATCGAGCGTCTGCGCGCCGACGTCGACCCGGTCGTGCGCGTGGCAGCCGGTGGAAGCTCGGGCGCGCTGGCCGAGCGCAGCGAACCGGCTTCGATCCCCTTCGAGCGGCGCTAGAACGCGGGCGGCTAGGCGGGCAGGCCCGCGATGCCGGGCGCGCCGCCACGCACCTCGGCGGAG